>Ga0116227_10000304_pt1 | contig 91668 bp, 80 predicted proteins | sample S1TSphgellanicum_FD_89693 | JGI IMG/M metagenome (GOLD analysis project Ga0116227, IMG submission 89693) | Host-associated microbial communities from peat moss isolated from Minnesota, USA - S1T2_Fb - Sphagnum magellanicum MG | ecosystem: Host-associated > Plants > Peat moss > Unclassified... | reverse complement strand
TATACCTTCTTAAATAATGTAAAAGCACATGGTTTAGTGGTAGATGGTGTGAGCCTGAGTTCTGCTTATATCAGCGGTGGTTTATTCTCGCTGGATGGGGTTCACTTAACCCCGAGAGGATATGCAATAGTTGCTAATGAGTTTATCAAAGCCATTAATGCACAATATGGCTCAAACATTCCATTGGCTAATGTGGCGAGTTACAGAGGCGTTAAATTTCCGTAATTAGTTTAGCTCATGGATTATAGTTGATGGTTCATAGTAGCTCATCGGCTTAAATAGTAAAACAAAAAGACCTGCGATTTATTCATCGCAGGTCTTTTTGTGTTTATGTCAAATAGGTGGTTCCTGCTATGATCTATGAACCATCAACAATGATCTAAAACGTCAACACAATCTTCCCTTTGTGCGATCCTTCTTCCATTAGTTCATGTGCCTTAGCCGCCTCGCTTGACGGAAAAACTTCATAAATAACCGGCCTTATTTGGTTCGATACCAACAACGGCCAAACATGTTCTTCCAGGCTTCTAGCAATATCAGCTTTAAACTCCACCTCGCGGCTACGTAGCATAGATCCTGTGATGTATAATCGTTTACGCATTACCAGTGATAAGTCAACCTGCACATCTTTGCCTTCCATGGCGTTAATCATTACCAGGTGGCCTTCATCGGCTAAGCATTGCAGGTTATCGGGCGTGTAGCTGCCGCCAATCATATCCAATATTACGTTTATGCCTTTGCCCCCGGTAAGCTTTTTAATTTCGTCTTTAAAGTTTTGGGTTTTGTAGTTGATGGCTTTGTCGGCTCCCAGGTGTTCGCAGAATGCGCATTTATCGTCGGAGCCCGCGGTTGTATAAACTGTACTGCCCAGAGCTTTAGCTATCTGGATAGCTGCTACACCTATACCACTGCTGCCACCATGTACCAGCAGGCTTTGGCCGTGTTTCAACTGCCCGCGATCAAATACATTGCTCCATACGGTAAAGAAGGTTTCGGGTAACGATGCCGCCTCGATCATAGTTAAATTGTCAGGTACGGGGAGGCATTGGCCCTCTGGTGCCACGCAATATTCGGCGTAGCCGCCACCTGCAATCAGGGCGCAAACCTTGTCGCCAATTTGCCATCGGGTAACCTCGGGGCCAAGTTCTTCAATAATACCGGCAACTTCCAATCCGGGGATATCCTGTGGTGCATTGGGTGGGGGAGGGTAATTGCCTTTTCGTTGAAATACATCGGGCCGGTTTATGCCCGCTGCCGATACTTTGATCAATACTTCACCCGCCGAGGGTTTGGGTTGCGGGCGTTCTTGTATCTGCAAAACATCCGGCGCGCCGGGCTGGGTAATTACTACTGCTTTCATGCTGAGGATAACCTTTAATCAGATAATACTGTTTTCGCCTACGGCTTTGCAATATTGCCCTTTACTTGTTTTAATTTTTCCAGCTGGGCAACGGCGGCATCTTCGCTGGTGGTGCGTTTAATAACCGGATTGTTTTTCCAATATTCAGGATCGTATGCCACGCTCTTAAAACCTTCTTCTTCCTTTTCCATTTTATCAACCGTTACATCAGCCAGCCCTGTTTTAATAGCAGGTTGCGGATAGTCGAGCGCAAAAATCTGCCCGGTATAGGTAAGCTGTTTGAGGCCTACGAAACCTGCCTTTAAAGTTGATTTTAGCATAAAGTTTGAATAATCGAGCACCATATTGCTGTCGGCGTTCATTTTGTATTGGGTTACAATTCTTACTTCTTTCACCTTAAGGCTAAAAGGCCCCGTGGCAGACATGATAAAATGATGAACGGTACCATCGGTTTTTAAAATTGCATAATTATCCGTGTCGATGTAGTAGTCGCCTACAAAAGCAACATGCGGGTAATCGTCATTTTTTAGTTCGCATTTAATAACGGCTATTTCGTGTCCATTGGCCATAAAGGTTTCTGTGATAGAAAATTTATACAAAGAATCTGGCTTGTGAAATATAGGAGAGGTGATCAAACTATTGCCCATATAACCACTACTTAGCATGCTAAACATGGCTATGTTGTTGTAGTTAACACTGTTTTCATTCTGCAGGTAACGGCTGTTGGTAATGTTGTATTTGGTTAGTCCCCAGCTTTGCCATTGGGCGTTTAAAAAACTTTCGGCAAAAAAGGTTGGCTTGTCGCCTTCCAGCGTAACCCGGCGAAGAAATACCTTCGGAAAATATTGATTATCTGCTGTCTTGCCTACTCTTGCTACCACTGCTCTCATAATAGCCAGTGCCGCATTGCCTACCGAAACTTCGGGCAGCTGGATGCTTGCTGATTTGAGCGAGATATTTACCGGTTGATTATTATTTACTATTATTTCTACAGGCTGATAGCTTAAATGGCTTATTACCAGGGTTGCTGGTAATGTAGTATTATTGACAGAAAAGTTGCCTTGCTTATTAGTAACGGTGCCTTGATGATTAGTGCCTTTAACGGTTACTGAAACAAAGGGTATAGGTTCATTTGTGGTAGAATCTTTTACAAGCCCTTGTATTAAATTTTGAGCATGCGAATTGATGGAGAGTGCAATACAGAATAAAAAAGGGATAAGATATTTCATGCGGGAAGGTTTTTTATAAAAATAAAGACTTTAATGTAACGTGCAATTAGCGGCAGATATTTATTTTTACCGCATAAATCATCTATATGTCATTACAAATTGGCCAGGCGGCCCCACAATTTACATTACTATCTACCGAGGTTAAAGAGGTATCACTAGCCGATTTTAAAGGTAAAAAGGTAGTGATTCACTTTTTTCCATTAGCTTTTACAGGCGTTTGTACCACCCAGCTTTGCACCATGCGCGATAGCTTTGGTTATTACGACGGCCTAAATGCCCAGATACTAGGCATTTCTGTTGATTCGCCTTTTACTTTGGCTAAGTTTAAAGAAGAGAATAACTACCAGTTTCCTTTACTTTCTGATTTTAATAAAGAAGTATCGCCAGCTTATGGTGCTTTTTATGAGCAGTTTGTATTGGGTTTGAAAGGTGTTTCTAAACGTGCTGCCTTTGTTTTAGATGAAGAACAGAACGTTATTTACGCAGAAGTATTAGAGAATGCAGGAGACTTGCCTGACTTTGAGGCGATTGCAGAAAAAGTGAAATAATTTTCAATTTTTTTAGGGGAAATTCAAAACGATTTCTATCTTTGCATTCCGTTTCGGAGACGGAATTACTAAAAAGAAAGTCTCTGAATAAATATGGTTTGGACCTGTAGCTTAATTGGATAGAGCACCTGACTACGGATCAGGAGGTTAGGGGTTCGACTCCCTTCAGGTCCACTTTTAAAATTAAGCCTTTCTTGTTCTGCACATGAAAGGCTTTTTAAATTTAAAATCAACGCATGCTAAACTTAGTACTGTTTGGTCCTCCCGGAGCCGGGAAGGGTACGCAATCTCAAAACATTATCGAAAAGTTCGGGCTGATACACCTTTCAACCGGTGATTTGCTACGGAGCGAAATTGCTAATGGTACCGAACTTGGCCTTGAAGCCAAGAAACTAATGGACGGCGGTTTATTAGTGCCGGACGCTGTTGTGATAGGGATGATCAGCAATAAACTGGATAGCAATAAAGAAGCTAAAGGTTTTATTTTTGATGGTTTCCCACGCACGGTAGCACAAGCAGAAGCATTGGATAATCTGCTGGAAAGCAAAGGTTCGGAAATACATGGCATGGTTGCTTTAGAGGTTGATGCCGAAGAATTAAAACAACGCCTGTTACTAAGAGGTAAAGAATCTGGTCGCCCGGATGACGCTAACCCCGAAGTGATTGAAAAACGCATTAAAGAATACAACGATAAAACCGCGCCAGTGGCCGAGTTTTATAAAGCACAAAATAAATTCACCAGCATTAATGGTATCGGATCAATCAATGAGATCTTTGATGGCATTTGTGGGGTGATAGAAGGATATTAATTCTTAGTCCGGAAGTCGGAAAGTCTGGAAAGACCGAAAGACGAGGGATGTATTGAGATAGATACCGCACTATTGTATTAAACATTAACTAAGAAGTTCCGGAAAATCCGCTTGTTGGAGTTTTCGGAACTTTGTATATTTTACACAATCCGGATTGTTGGTTTAGCTGCATTCCGTACTAAAATAAGCTTCCGGACTTATAGTCTTACAGACTTCCGGACTATTATCATGTCTCAAGGTTCAAATTTTGTTGATTACGTAAAAATATGCTGTCGTTCTGGGCACGGTGGAGCAGGGTCTTCGCACTTGCACCGCGACAAGCACACAGCAAAAGGCGGCCCTGATGGCGGCGATGGTGGCCGTGGCGGGCATGTTATTGTAAAAGGTAATGCGCAGTTATGGACCATGTTACACCTTAAATTTCGCAAGCACGTTATTGCCGGTGATGGCGGTAGCGGCGGTAGCTCATTAAAAACCGGTAAAACTGGTATGGATGAGATTCTGGAAGTTCCGCTGGGTACCATAGCCCGTGACGCCGAAACCGGAGAGATTGTTTTTGAAATAACCCAAGACGGCGAAACTAAAATATTAACAGATGGTGGCCGTGGCGGTTTAGGTAACTGGCACTTTAAATCATCAACCAACCAAACTCCCCGCTTTGCCCAACCCGGCGAAGGTGGTAAAGAGGTTTGGAATATCCTTGAATTAAAATTACTGGCCGATGTAGGTTTGGTAGGTTTCCCTAATGCAGGTAAATCAACCTTGCTATCTGTGGTGTCTGCTGCTAAACCAGAGATTGCTGATTACGCCTTTACTACATTGGTACCTAACCTGGGTATCGTGGCATACCGCGATAATAAATCATTCGTAATGGCCGATATACCGGGTATTATTGAAGGTGCATCAAAGGGTAAGGGTTTAGGTTTCCGTTTCCTGCGCCATATCGAACGTAACTCGGTATTGTTGTTTATGATCCCTGCGGATACTAACCGTACGCTGAAAGAAGAATACGACATCTTGTTAAACGAGCTGGAAGAATACAACCCGGAACTAATCCACAAACCACGTATACTGGCGATCACCAAATCTGATTTATTAGACGACGAATTACTAGCCGAAATGAAACAGGAATTACCTGCAAATATCCCGGCTACGTTTATATCATCCATCGCACAAAAAGGCCTTTTAGAATTAAAAGACTTGCTTTGGAATGAGATTAACCGTTCGGTTTAATTAGCAGAGTACAATACGTAATCTTCGCTAAGCTGGGTTAGCTTAAAGCCTTTATAATCTTCGAATGATTTCATGATCATGGTTGCCTTCGCGCCTTTATATTTGGATGGTAAAAGGATATATAAAGGCCCGGAGTGGCCGCAATGCTGATAATCTTCGTAGTTGATTTTCAATTGCGGGCCGATGGGGTCGAGCGTAATAAAACGGTTGTTACGCACCTCTAAACCCAAATCCGGACTGATGAAAACAAATACTGCATCTTTGTGGGCATCATCAAGCTTGGTCACTTCATCGATACTTGCCTGATCCAAAAATTGTTGGGTAATACCCGACGTACCGTGCGAGCCGTCGTCGCGGTTTACAGCATAGCCGCTAATAATATATTGCAGGCTGGCATAGGTAATTCCCAGCCATACCACGGCAAATAACGCTTTATACCCTACCTGCAAACGACTGATCAAATAAATAGCACCCGGAATAAATACCAATCCTACCATCCTGAAATGGCGGCCCTCGTACGATATAGCCAGCTGGCGAAAGAAAGCCATCCCGAAAAATAATACACTTACAATATATACTACTGATAGTACCAGCTTGTACTCGGTATAAGGCACTGTTTTAAGGATGCGTATGATGATAAATACGGTAGCAATAGCCAGGGCAACAATAATAAGCACGCTTACCGCATAGCTAAACATTGGCCCATCCGGGTGAAATAATAAACCGTGGGTCAATTCATCGACAGAAAATCCTGAAAGCAAGGGAGAGGCCAGTGGAAAGCCAAATGTTTCCCACAATAGCTTTAATCCGTGCCCTCCCGAGGTTGGGTTATGCCCCTTTGATAAATAAGTTACCACAATAGCCGCGAATGAAGCAACTGCCGGTACACCTATCCAGATTCCGTTAATAATCCATTTACCTATAACAGTATGCGCTCGCGAAACCCTGATCCAGATAATGCAAAGACCGGCTGCATAAAACCACATAAACGATGATTTGCAGATAAAACCTATCCAACCCGAAAGCAGGATGAAGAGCATTAGCTTCCAATCCTTAACCCGGTTAAACGATAAACAGCCGTACATAAACCATCCGCCAAAGGCGAAAAGCAACACTTCGCCACCGTTATAAAATATGTAGGGCATTACATAAAACATCTGGCAGGCTATAAATGCAATGCTGATGGCGGATATATTGGCGGAGAAACCTGCTTTTTTAAAGAACTGGTAAAAACCGAATAGCCCCAGTATTTCGCAAACTAAAATAGTTAATGCACACGCCTGGCCTACATTTACATGAAATAATGTAATGAAAAAATAAGGCACTAAATATTGCCCCGGCGACCACCAACTTAAAAACTCACCATAATTTTTACTGATATCAAGTTGGTCGGGCATTACATTCATGTTAAAGCCACCGCCATGCTGCATAGAGCGCATTACCTGGAACCCCCAACTTGGATCGGGGAAAATAGCCATAGGGTGCTGGAAGATTGCAAAAGCCGCAAAAACGGTAAGTATGATAAGCAGTGAGAATATGATTTTAGGAAGCTGTGCTTTCGTCGACGTCATTAAACTGTTTTATTGAATAGATAGAGCGAATTTAATATAATATATTTAATGTAAGTTTTGGATGACAACGTACCCCCGCTTTTTAGTTAATTTTGCACCCTCTAATATAACAGGGTGATGAGGATTGCAATAAACGGATTTGGCCGCATAGGCCGTATATTTTTACGTAACATCATAAACCAGCCAAACATAACAGTAGTGGCTATAAACGATATAACCGATACGGCTACGCTGGCACATTTGTTTAAGTATGATTCTGTACACCGTGGCTTTAAGGGTACGGTGACTTCGGATCTTAGTAACTTGTTTATAAACGGTCAGCAGATTATTGTATTGGCCGAAAAAGATCCGGCGCAATTACCCTGGGAAGAGTTAGATATTGATCTGGTTATCGAATCAACGGGTAAGTTTGCTACGCATGCAGGCGGCGAAATGCACCTTGCAGCCGGCGCTAAACAAGTAATTATATCTGCCCCTGCCGATAAAAGCGTGCCTACAGTTGTGCTGGGCGTTAATGATGATCAAATCGACTTAAGTGCAACAATACTATCTAACGCTTCATGTACTACTAATAACGTAGCCGCGATGGTTAAGGTATTGGATGATAACTGGGGCGTAAAAGAGGGATACATTACCACCGTGCACTCTATGACCGGCGACCAAAACCTGCATGATGCGCCTCATAAAGATCTGCGCCGTGCACGTGCGGCATCAGGTTCCATTATTCCTACCACTACGGGGGCTGCTAAAGCCATCACCAATATATTTCCACACTTAGAAGGTATGCTGGGCGGTGCAGGGATTCGTGTTCCGGTATTAAATGGTTCACTTACCGATTTTACCTGCGAACTAAACAATCCTGCCACTGTGGCCGAAATCAATGCAGCCTTTAAAGCTGCTGCGGACGGCCCGATGAGGCATATTTTAGAATATACCGAAGATCCAATTGTATCGACAGATATTCTGGATAATCCGCATAGTTGTATCTTCGATTCGCTGTTAACCTCGGTTGTTGGTGGCTTAACCAAGGTTGTTGGCTGGTATGATAATGAAATGGGGTACTCTAGCCGCCTGGCTGATCTGGTGTTGATGATAGAGAAAGAATCAAGAGCCAAAAGAAAAGAATCAAGAAAAAAATAACCTCCGTAGAGACACAAGGTATTGTGCCTCTACGGAGAAAACAATAAAAAAACTACCTCTCTTTCGGAGAGGATTAGGGATGAGGCTCTTATGATAAAATTTATTTCTGCTGATGACGTACTGCCACTTCGTAACCAAATTTTGCGCGAAGGCAGGCTTACTTTAGATGAGTGCCGCTTTAAAGGCGATGATGGTGAAAGCGCCTTCCATTTGGGTTACTATGCAGGTGACCAACTGGTTTGTGTAGCCTCATTCCATTTGCAGGCACATGAAAAATTTACCGGTATAGGTTATCAATTACGAGGTATGGCAACAGCGTCAGCATACCAGGGTAAAGGTATCGGCAATCAGCTGGTTAACTTTGCCATTGTATACATGCGTGGCCAAAAAGTGAATTATGTGTGGTGTAACGCTCGTAAGGTAGCAGCCAAATTCTATTCAAGCCTGGGTTTCGAAATTATTTCTGACGAGTTTGATATCCCCGGCATTGGCCCGCATTATGTGATGTATTTAAAAATACAGTGATATCGTTAACCAATTCCCTCCCCACGGGAGGGGTGCGATGGATTGTGTAATGGCAGGGAGGGGTTTCTGCAATATTCAATCTCTGTTATAATGAGATAGAAATATTGTGTCTCTACGGAGAAATGCGGCAATTAACACAAACTTATTGTACCAATTACACACCTTTTTTAATTAAAGGTTCGGTTTTTAGAATTAATTTATCAGATTTGGAATCGTTTACGTACCGACAATAATCAACATGAAAACAATAGACCAAGTTAATTTCTCAGGTAAAAAAGCCCTTATCCGGGTCGACTTCAACGTTCCACTTGATAAAGACTATAACATTACCGATGATAACCGTATGACGGCGGCTTTGCCAACCATTCAAAAAATATTGAAAGAAGGTGGCGCTGTGATCCTGATGTCGCATTTGGGTCGCCCGAAAGATGGTCCGACTGAAAAATATTCATTGAAACATGTGGTTAAGCATTTGTCTGACCTGCTGGGCCAGCAAGTAGAATTTGCTGATGACTGCATTGGCGAACAAGCTGTAGAAAAAGCAAAAGACCTGAAAGCTGGCGAAGTTTTATTGCTGGAGAATCTTCGTTTCTACAAAGAAGAAGAAAAAGGCGATAAAGATTTTGCAGAAAAGTTATCAAAACTAGGTGATGTTTATGTGAACGACGCCTTTGGTACTGCTCACCGTGCACACGCTTCTACAGCAGTTATCGCGCAGTTTTTCCCTAATGCTAAATACTTCGGTTATTTAATGGCTGGCGAATTAGCTAATGCTGAGAAGATCCTTAACCACGCCGAGAAACCTTTCACTGCTATTATGGGTGGTGCCAAGGTATCAGACAAAATTGAGCTGATTGAAAAACTGCTTGAGAAAGTTGATAACCTGATCATCGGTGGTGGTATGGCTTATACTTTTGCTAAAGCGCAAGGCGGTACTATTGGTAACTCATTATTAGAGGCTGATAAACAAGAATTAGCATTAAGCTTATTAGAAAAAGCAAAAGCTAAAGGTGTTAACATCATATTGCCTACAGATACCATTATTGCAGATGATTTCTCTAACGATGCAAAAACTGGCGTTGCCCCAACCAAAGCAATCCCAGACGGATGGCAAGGTCTGGACATCGGCCCTGAAACTGTTAAAGCTTTCAGCAAAGTGATCGAAGAATCTAAGACTTTATTATGGAATGGCCCGATGGGTGTTTTCGAAATGGAATCTTTCGATAAAGGAACCAAAGCAGTTGCAGAAGCTGTAGTGCGTGCAACTCAAAACGGTGCTTTCTCACTAATTGGTGGTGGCGATTCTGCAGCAGCAGTTGCTAAATTTGGCTTGAGCAATGATGTGAGCTATGTATCAACAGGCGGTGGCGCATTGTTAGAGTACATGGAAGGCAAAGAATTGCCAGGCGTTAAAGCAATCAACGAATAATTTTAATTTTCCTTAATACATGGAAAAGGCTTCGGGGAACCGGAGCCTTTTTTGGTTAGTTACGCCTACCCACATGCAGTCGCTCGGCTCTTGCCGAGTGACTGCATGTGGGTAGGCGTCAGGCCGTCCATAAATATTTATTAGCGAAGGCCTGAGGCCTTATGATAGTCGTCACTCGGCAAGAGCCGAGCGACTGCGAAATGATAGCGAAGGGCTGCTATCACTTCTTTCTTTTTTACTATTTTAGTCCTAAATAAAAAACTCAATGCGTTTACTCTTTCCCCTGCTTATCCTGCTTACGGGTTTCTCGGCTTTTGCCCAACAACCTGTGCCGCCCGATGCCGCTTATATTAAAGACAATTACACCAAGTATGAGTACCAAATACCCATGCGCGACGGTAAGAAACTGTTTACCTCGGTATACGTGCCTAAAGATTCGACCAAGAAATATCCGATTATGATGGACCGCACCTGCTACAGCGTTGCGCCTTACGGGCCGGATAAGTATAAAGGCAGCCTTGGCCCGTCATCGCAATTTGCGCATGATGGATTCATCTTTGTTTACCAGGACGTTCGTGGCCGCTGGATGAGTGAAGGTATTTACGAGGAAATGACTCCCGAACTGGAAGTACACAAAACAAACAAAGATGTTGATGAAGGAACTGATACCTACGATACCATCGACTGGCTGATTAAAAACCTGCCGAACAATAATGGTAAAGTAGGGGTATGGGGGATCTCTTATCCCGGCTTTTATACTACAACAGCATTATTGAGCCGTCACCCGGCATTGGTTGCTGCATCACCACAAGCACCAATTGCAGATTTATGGCGCGACGACGGCTGGCACAACGGTGCATTCTTTTTGGTGGCTAACTTTGGCTTTTATCCGGGCTTTACCAACCGTCAGGACGATAAGCCTACCCAGCGCCGTGCGAAAGGCTTTGATGCAGGCACCGAGGATGGCTATGAGTTTTTTATGCGTATGGGACCAACTCGTAACACTAACGATAAATATTATAAAGACACCATTCGCTTATGGAGCGAAATGCTGAACCACCCCAACTATGATCAGCATTGGAAAGACCGTAACGTGTTGCCACACCTACACGATATTAAGACCGCTGTTTTGGTAACAGGTGGTTGGTATGATGCCGAAGATTTATACGGAGCCATCAATACTTACAAAACACTGGTTAAAAAGAACCCGACCACTCCGGTTTACTTTGCAATGGGCCCTTGGGTGCATGGTGGCTGGTCGCGTGGCCCGGGCGATCATTTGGGCGATGTTGATTTCGGCGGGCCAACTGGTCCTTATTATAGAGAGAAAATAGAGTTTGCTTTTTTTAGTCACTACTTAAAAGGTACAGACTTAAATATTGAACCTGTTAATACTTTCGAAACCGGCGTTAATCAATGGAAAACCTATAAAACCTGGCCGCCAAAAGAGGCAGAGGATAAAAACCTGTACTTTCTGCCTAATGGTAAACTATCGTTCACCGCACCATCGGCAGTAAAAAATACCTACGAAGAATATATCTCTGATCCATGGCACCCGGTTCCGTTTATTGACGGAATTGATATGGACATGAAACGCGAATACATGACCGGCGACCAGCGATTTGCTGCTCAACGCCCTGATGTATTAACCTGGCAAACAGATAGCTTGGATCATGATGTTACTCTTGCCGGTAATATCTGGGCAAATCTTAAAGTGGCAACCACTGGCACAGATGCAGACTGGGTTGTGAAGGTTATCGACGTATACCCGGATTCGACCCAAAACAATAAATGGGTTGGTAAAGATGTACACCTATCGGGCTATCAGCAAATGGTACGTAGTGAAAGTATGCGCGGCAAATATCGCAACAGTACCGAACATCCTGAGCCTTTTGTGCCGGGACAAGTTACCCCTGTAAATTTCGAACTGCAAGATATACTGCATACTTTTAAAAAAGGCCACCGCATTATGGTTCAGGTACAAAGCACCTGGTTCCCGCTTATTGACCGCAACCCGCAAAAATTTGTGGATATTATGAAGGCTACAGATAAAGACTTCCAAAAGGCTACCCATAAGGTTTATACGAGTAAGGAGCACCCGAGCTATTTAAAGGTAAGGGTGATTGAGTAATTTTCTGATACTTTAAAATTTTGTCGACGATAGGAGAAATCTTCTGCGCTTTGTAAATTCACAATGCAGGGTGAAGAAGATTCTTCGCTATCGCTCTGATGACAGATTTTGTTGCCGACTTTAGAGCTAGGTTTTAATCCCAAACTTTTCTTTAAGGTTAATGTTGTTAATTTAAATCTTATCAACATTTAATGAGATGTCCAATCCTTATTCTTTTCGTTTTATTGGCATCATGTAAAAGCCCAGAAACTAAATCTGCTTTACAGGATAGTGTTGTGCAAAAACAGGTTGCTGTTAAAAAAGGCACAGTAAATTTTTCCCGGTCATTTGTTAAAGATTTATACATCAAGTCTGATCTGGTTGTCCGCATCAAAGTGTTGAGCGCGGTTAAAAATCAGGATGTTTATATTGTGAGTGCTAACTTGATTTCCAGGTACAAAGGCAAAGCAGACACCACATCGGCTATAAAGTATGAGGCCTTTTTAGAAGAGGGTGATTACAAAGAATTTTACGGTAAGGATTTGATTGTATTTCTAAAAAACAATAAACAAGATCCTAAACTTTTTGCAGCAGGTGTGCATTGGGGCCGAACCGAAGCCAATGTAGAATTTGCTTATGGCGAAGAGTTAAACAATTATATCTTAATGCTCAAATAAGTATGCTTTTACCATCATCCATTTCATTCTGGAAGTGCTGATCGAAGGGATTTCTATTTATACTTATAAATTTTCAAAAACCTCAATCGCGCACTTACCTGCTTAATCCACTCGCGGGCCATAAGCTCGTGTGCGGGTACGGTTGGGTGTATTCCATCCCAAATCCAGTAAGTAACGGGGATGTCCTTCATTACTTTATCAAACATTGCGGGGTAGTCAATAATCAACGCATTAAACTCGGTAGCTAACTTGCGGACTATTTCCTTACGTTGAGTAACACTGTTTTTCCAAAGATCAAAATGTTCGTTTGTGCGGCTGCCTGGGTATACAAAGGGTAGGCCCATCACAATCAGCAAATCTGGATTTTGCTGCCTGCTTTTGTTGAGGATCTCCCTATAATCAGTTTCAAATTGAGCGAGTGGATCACCTGCTGAGATATTACGGATGTAAGCATTGGTATCATTAACACCAATCAAAATGCTCAGTACATCAGGTTTAATATCTAAAGCATCTGTTTGCCATCGGCCTTTTAAATCGGCTATGGTATTGCCACTAATACCACGGTTATAAAAATGAAAATCATTGTGTGCGAAATCAGCACCAATGCGGCCGGCAATATTACAAGCATAGCCATGCCCCATTACGTGGTTAAGGTCTTTCTGGTCGCGGCCACGGTTACCATCGGTTATAGAATCGCCTTGGAATAAGAATATGAGGCCGTTTTTATCGGGAGCATTATTATTGCTTTCGGCTAAGGCATCAGCCGCTAGTCCTAAAGAGAGGCCGGCGAGTGTTGATGCTTTAATAAAGGTTCGTCTTGATGATTTCATTTTGTCTAGAATGAAAATTTACGGAATTAAATGATTTTCAGGATCTTTCTTGGTTACGAAGAATGATTTTTTGGAATTGATTGAATAATTCTGTCCATTCTTTAATTCTGATAATTCTGGTTCAGATAATTTTAAATTCCCAACTCTTCCATCAACTTATCAACCTTTTCGCGCATGGTTGCCAATTCTTCTTCCAGTTTGGCAACACGGGTTTCGAGGCCAGCTACTGATGGTCTGCTTGATGCATCAACCTCGTCATCCTCGGGGAAGTCAAGGCTTTCGCCAAGCAGGTGCATGTAGCGTTGCTCTTTTTGTCCGGCGCGTTTGGGGAGCTGCGTTAAGTAGGGCATATCTCCACTGCCTAATTTTTCAAGGGCCTCCTGTACATCATCTAAAGATTCAAACTCGTATAAGCGACCTGAGTTGGTATTCAATTCGCCGGGAGTTTGTGGTCCGCGGAGCAGGAGTAGGCAAATTAAAGCCACTTCCGAAGGCAGTACTGGGAACACAATGGCAAAATTATGCTTGTATTTAATGGCGCGGCTAGATCCGCCTGTGGCTGTCGAGATCAACCCTTTTCTTTTTAAAGTATCAAGTGCTGTAATTACGGTATTGTCATCATATTCAACCACTGGTCTGCGTGCCGATTTTTGGTTGCAGGCTGCTACCAGTGCGTTAAGCGTCATGGGGTAATAGTCGGGCGTGGTGCGGCTTTTCTCCATTAAGGAGCCTAGTACACGTATTTCTTCGTTATTTAATTTAGGTAAAGTATCCATCGGTTTATTAGTTCAAAAATCAATATTACAATAAAAAAGCATTTTTTAGACAACCCACAACAGATAGTCGACAACAGAATATCTATTCAAAAACAACGGTCTTATTTTTATACACAAACACGCGGTCATCAAACACTAATTGCAGTGCTTTAGCTAAAACTGCTGTTTCAATTTCCTTACCGGCCGTCACCATATCGGCTGCGCTAAAGGTGTGGTTTACGTGGATGGTTTGCTGGGTAATGATTGGGCCTTCGTCCAGTTCGTTGGTTACAAAGTGGGCTGTGGCGCCAATGAGTTTTACACCACGATCATAAGCCTGGCGATAAGGGCTAGCCCCTACAAATGCAGGTAAAAAGGAGTGATGTATATTGATCAGCTGCATCTTAAAATTAGCTACAAACTCGGGTGAGAGAATCCGCATAAATTTGGCTAATACCACATAGTCCGGTTTGTATTTGTGGATGGTTTTGATGATCTCCTGCTCAAACTCAGCTTTGGTTTTCTGCTCATGACTGACCAGGTAAAACGGAATGCCGAAGCGCTGACAAATATCCTGTAGTGTAGCGTAATTGCCTATTACGCATTGCACCTCTGCACCAAGCGTGCCAAAATAATTACGGATTAATATATCGGCCAGGCAATGGTATTCTTTAGTTACCAATATGGCTATCTTTTTCTGTGGCAGCGGGTTAATGGTAATCAGGCTGCTGTTGGGCAATATTTCTTTTAGTTCTTGCTCCAATAAATCGGCATCGGCAGGCTGCTCTACATTGAGGCGAATGTAAAAGCGGTTTTCGTCTTTATCTACATGTTCGCCCAGCGAAATAATATTGAGTTGATGCTTGGCCAAGGCGGCAGTAATGGCGGCCACTAAGCCCACCTGATCGGGGCATTGTATAATGATGATCATAAGGGGCTCAATTTATAAATTATTCACACAACAAACCCATAATCAGGCAGTAGGAAAACCCTTTATTGTTTGAGTTAAAATTGTTAAAAACTTTTTGTGGGAAAAAGTGGTATAAAGTGGAACATACATGTTACTTTTACGTTAGTTTTTTACCAAAACTGTATAGATGTCTCACTTTTTAGGAGAATTTGAGTGTAAACTGGATGCCAAAGGACGGATGATGATCCCCACTGGCCTCAAACGTCAGCTTCCGGAAGCTGAGGTAGAGGGCCTTGTGATCAACCGTGGCTTTGAAAAGCACCTGGTTATCTATACCCGGAAAGAGTGGAATCTGATCATTGAAGATCTGGCGAAGCTTAATCAGTACGAGAAAAGAACCCGCGAATTTATAAGATATTTTACGCGCGGCGCTACAGAATTATCATTAGATGCAAGCGGACGCATTTTGCTGCCGAAGGCATTGTTAGAATATGCAGGCATCGGCAATGATGTAGTATTGGCTTGCCAGTTGAATAAAATAGAGGTGTGGGATCAAAAAGCATATGACGCGCAAATGGATAGCGAGCCTGAAAACTTTGCTAACCTGGCCGAAGAAGTGATGGGTGGTTTAGGAAGGAGGAATGATGGATAACACTTACCATACTCCTGTAATGCTTGACGAATGTATTGAAGGTTTAGAAATTAAACCAAACGGTACTTATGTGGATGTAACTTTTGGCGGCGGTGGCCATTCGCGCGAGATCATGAAACATCTGGGCGATAAGGGCAAACTGGTTGCTTTTGATCAGGATGCAGATGCGCAGCAAAATATGATAGCGGACGATCGCTTCATTTTTGTGGATCAGAACTTTCGTTACCTCAAAAATTTCGCCCGTTTGCATGGTGTTATTCCGGTAGATGGTATCCTGGCAGATCTGGGCGTTTCATCGTACCAGTTTGATCAGGCTGATCGTGGTTTCTCGATCCGTTTTGATGCTGAATTGGATATGCGCATGAACCAGTCGGGCGACCTGACGGCTAAACAAGTAGTAAATACTTATGCCGAGGCAGACCTCCACCGGATTTTTGGCATTTATGGGGAGATCCAAAATGCAAAATCACTGGCTCGCACAATAGTAACCGCAAGGTTAAATGGTTCGATTGATACCATAGCAGATTTAAAAAATGCAATCTCGGGCTTAATACCCCGCGGTAAAGAAAATAAGTACTTGGCGCAGGTTTTTCAGGCGCTGAGGATTGAGGTTAACCAGGAGCTGGAAGCGCTGAAAGAATTTTTATTTCAGGCGTCCGAAATCCTGAAACCCGGCGGCAGATTGGTAGTGATGTCATATCATTCGTTAGAAGATCGCCTGGTTAAAAACTTCATCGCCAAAGGGAAATTTAGCGGCGAGCTAGAGAAAGATATATACGGAAATGATGATCGACCGCTGATAGCTGTAAGTCGTGGAGCCATAACGGCTTCAGAAGATGAGATCAAACAAAATAATAGAGCAAGAAGCGCAAAATTGAGGATAGCTGTAAAGAAATGAATCGTTTAATTGCAGATATAGCCGAAGATGAAGACGAGAAAGAAGTTTTGGTAGACACGCCTAAAAAGCAAAAACCCGAAAACTTTTTTTCTTTGTTTTTACGGAAGGGTTTCATCACTCCTGATGAGGCTACGCGTGCGCTGCCATTTATTCTGTTCCTGTCTTTTTTGGCCATGATTTACATTGCCAACAGGCATTTGACAGAGACTTATCTGCGTGATATAGATAAGTACAGTAAAGAAGTAAAAGAATTAAGCTGGGATTATAAAAGTACCAAAGCCGAGCTGGCGTTTAAAAGCACTTTAACAGAAGTGGCTAAACGTGCAGATACTTTGGGGGTAAGGGTGTCATTAGATCCGCCGCAAAAGATAGTAGTGAAAGAGGAGGGTGACCAATGAGTATCAGGACCAATATATTATTGAGGGTGTACCTGGCTTTCGGGCTCATTTTGCTATTTGCGCTGGCTGTGGTATTGCAGTTGGTTAATGTGCAGTTTAAGCAGGGCAATAAATGGAAATCAATGGCGCAAACCTTATCTACCCGTTACATGAAGGTAGATGCGGCCCGTGGTAATATTTTCGCGGTTGATGGTAGTTTATTGGCTACATCGGTACCAGAGTACGAGTTGCATATGGATATGCTGGCAGGCGGTATTGCTGATGATAAAATTTTTTATGCCAAGGTTGATTCGCTGGCCTTAAAAATGTCGCAGTTTTTTGGCGACAGATCGCCTAAAGAATATTCAATGATTCTGCGTGATGCACGTAAGGATAGCGCGCGTTACCAATTGATCCGCCGCAAGGTGGGTTACCAGGAATTGAAGAAGATTCGGCAGTTCCCCATTTTTAATATGGGTAAGTATAAAGGCGGCTTAATCATCGTACAAAAAAACAGAAGGATAATGCCGTTCCGCACGTTGGCTATGCGTACCATAGGGTACAAAAATGAGAACGTGAAAAACGGTGTAGGGCTTGAAGGTGCTTATGCTAATTATATAGATGGCGAAAGCGGCCAACGCCTGATGCAACGCATTGCAGGTGGTGTTTGGATGCCGGTTAACAGCGAAGAAGAAATTTCATCAAAAGATGGTGCAGATATTATGTCGACAATCGATGTAAACTACCAGGATGTGGTACAAAGCGCACTGGAAAAGCAAATGATAAAAAGCGACGCCGATCACGGTGCTGCCATTTTAATGGAAGTACAAACCGGCGAAGTACGCGCTGTTGCCAACTTTAACAAAATAGCACCGGGCGAATATAAAGAGCAGTTTAACTATGCCATTGCAGGTAACCAGGATCCGGGCTCTACTTTTAAAATAGCTTCGTACATGGCCTTGTTAGAAGATCATAAAGTGGATACCAGTACACGTGTTGCTACGGGTACTTACAGCGTACCCGGTAAAGTGATTACAGATTCGCACGGGAGTATTGGTGTAGTTTCGGTTCAACGGGCGTTTGAAGAGTCATCTAATGCTGCGGTTGCTTATTTGGTTAATAACGCCTATCACGATAACCAGGCGCAGTTTACAAATCACTTGTATAACTGGCACCTGAACGAAAAAATGGGTTTACAAATACCCGGCGAAGCACAGCCGGTTGTTAAAAACCCTAAAAACAGAAGCTGGAATAAAAACCTGACGCTGCCTCAAATGGCCTATGGCTATGAGATGCAGCTAACGCCGTTAAAAATGTTGTCGTTTTATAATGCAGTTGCTAACAACGGCAAATATGTAACGCCAATTTTTGTGAAAGAGATTCGCCGTTTAGGTAACACGGTTGAGCATTTTCAGACTAAGGTTATCAATGAGAAAATGTGTTCTGATGTAACCCTGCACAAAATGCAAGGTATGTTAGAGAGTGTGGTGCTTAACGGTACCGGTAAAGTAGCTTACAGCCCACTGTATAAAGTTGCTGCAAAAAGTGGTACTGCACAAGTAGCCGATGGCAATAAAGGTTACAAGGCTAAGAAACAATATCAGGCTTCTTTCTGCGGATATTTTCCGGCAGATAAACCTAAGTATTCATTGATCGTAGTTATCAACGACCCTAAGAACGGTTACTACGGCGCTGCGGTAGCGGGCCCGGTGTTTAAAGAAATTGCTGATAAAGTTTTCTCCAGCGATTTGGAAATGAACCAGCAACAACCGCTTAAATATGCCATGGTAACAAAGCCTACGGTTAAAGGCGGCGATGCCAAAGCTTTAAAGCAGGTTTATGGTAAACTGGGAGTAAAAGGGACCCCGGCACCTGATACGGACGATTTTGAATCAGACACAAGCGAGCGTCCCATAGGAGCTTTGGCTAAAAAGAAAGCGATAACCGTGCCGTCTGTAACCGGTATGGATTTAAGCGACGCCCTTTATGTATTGGGCAACGCAGGATATAAAGTAGCAGTACACGGCAGCGGGCTGGTTAAATCTCAGTCTGTAACCGGTGGCAGTATAATACCAAAGGGATCTAAAATATCAATAGAATTGGAATGAGGTACCTGAGCAAAATATTAGATAACGTGTCCTTCACAGAGTTGCAAGGCAGTGCCGATGTGGAAATTACTTCAATAACTGCAGACTCGCGCCAGGTGAAACCGGGTACTTTGTTTGTGGCTGTTAAAGGCACACAGGTTGATGGGCACATCTATATTGAGCAGGCTATTAAAGATGGTGCTGTTGCTATTGTTTGCGAAGATTTACCTGGCCATACTGCCGGTGAAGTTGCCTTTCTGATGGTTAGCAATTCGGCTGCCACTTTGGGTATACTGGCTTCTAATTATTACGATAAGCCGTCGACTAAATTAAAGCTGGTAGGTGTAACAGGTACTAATGGTAAAACTACGGTTGCTACGCTGCTGTACCAGCTATTTACAGATCTTGGTTATAAATGTGGTTTGATCTCGACTGTTGAAAATAAGATCAGCGGAAAAATTATTCCGGCCACGCATACCACGCCAGATCCGGTTGCTTTAAACAGCTTGCTGAATGATATGGTAAATGCTGGATGCGATTACGCCTTTATGGAAGTAAGCTCGCATGCAGTTGCACAACATAGAATAGAAGGTCTGCAGTTTTCGGGAGGGATTTTTACCAACCTGACGCATGACCACCTTGACTATCATAAAACATTTGATAATTACCTGAAAGCTAAAAAGGCATTCTTTGATGGCTTACCAAAAACGGCTTTCGCCCTTACTAATATAGACGACCGTAACGGTAACGTGATGTTGCAAAATACCAAAGCCCACAAAAAAAGCTACGCCTTAAAAAGTATGGCCGATTTTAAGGTAAAGGTATTGGAAGATCAGTTTAGCGGCTTACTGCTGAACATTGACGGCGAAGAAGTTTGGTTTAAAATGGTGGGTATGTTTAACGCTTATAACCTGTTGGCTGCGTATGGTACTGCCATGCTCCTCGATCAGGATAAAGCCAAAACGTTGACCAGCCTAAGTAAACTGACTGGTGCCGAAGGGCGCTTTGATTATGTGATCTCGCCTAACCGCATTATCGGTATTGTGGATTATGCCCACACGCCCGATGCTGTGCAGAATGTATTGAGCACTATCAAAGATATACGTAAAGGAACAGAGAAGGTGATCACCATCATTGGTTGCGGTGGCGATAGGGATAAAACCAAACGGCCGGTTATGGCCAAAGTTGCCTGTGACTGGAGCGATAAAGTGATCCTTACATCTGATAACCCACGCTCGGAAGACCCTACACAGATAATTAAGGATATGGAAGCCGGTGTTGATCCTTCAAACCAAAGGAAAACCATCAGTATAGTTGACAGGAGAGAGGCTATTAAAACTGCAGTCCATCTGGCACAACCGGGAGATATAATCCTGTTGGCTGGAAAAGGACACGAGAAATATCAGGACGTCAAAGGAGTAAAATCTCATTTCGACGACAAAGAAGAGTTAATTGAACAATTTAAAACGGTAAGCTAAGATATCAGCACACTGCCACAAATAGAAGCGCATGTTATATTATCTGTTTAGCTATTTAGACAAAAACTACAGTTTCCCGGGCTCGGGACTGTTTCAGTACATCACGTTCAGGATGGCGCTGGCAGTTATTACGTCGCTTATCGTAACCACGGTTTGGGGCCGTAGACTGATTGACTATATCCGCTACAAACAGGTTGGTGAAACAGTGAGAAACTTAGGTTTAGAAGGCCAGATGCAAAAGGCAGGTACCCCAACAATGGGTGGTATCATCATTTTGCTGGGTATCCTGATCCCTACATTATTGTTTGCCAAACTGGGTAATATTTACGTGATCCTGATGCTGATCACTACGGTGTGGTTGGGTGCGATTGGTTTTTTGGATGATTATATTAAAGTATTTAAAAAGAATAAAGAAGGATTAGCGGGCAGGTTTAAAATAGTTGGTCAGGTGGGTTTGGCAATCATTATCGGCTGGACCATGTATTTCAACAGCGATATCATCATCCGCCAGGAAGTAAAACTCCCGGTTAAATATGATGCCCCGGTTGATTTTCACTGGAAGGGTAAGACCCCGGTTTATACGCAGGATATTAAGTCGACCAAAACCACTATTCCGTTTTATAAGAACAACGAGTTTGATTATGGTAAAGTGTTAAAAATTGGGAAGCACAATTACGAAGGATACGCACTGGTGGTGTTCCTGGCGTTTGTGATCTTCATTATCACCTTTATCTCAAACGGAGCCAACATTACCGATGGTATTGATGGTTTGGCAACGGGTACTTCGGCCATTATTGGTATTACACTGGCTATACTGGCTTATGTATCCGGTAATACAATGATAGCAGACTACCTCAATATTATGTATATCCCCAATTCGGGAGAGCTGGTGGTTTTTGCCGGTGCATTTGTTGGGGCTTGCGTGGGTTTCTTGTGGTATAACTCGTATCCAGCGCAGGTGTTTATGGGCGATACAGGTAGTTTGGCCATTGGTGGTATCATCGCGGTGTTCGCCATCATGATCCGTAAGGAATTATTGCTGCCGATACTGTGTGGGGTTTTCGTGGTAGAAAACTTTTCGGTGATTATCCAGGTGGGTTGGTTTAAATACACCAAAAAGAGATTTGGCGAAGGCCGCCGGGTTTTCCTGATGGCACCGCTGCATCATCACTACCAGAAAAAGGGTTTCCACGAAGCAAAAATTGTAACCCGCTTCTGGATCATCTGTATAATGCTGGCCATTATAACGGTATTGATGCTGAAGATAAGGTAGAGAAGAGAATAAAGAAGTAAGATAATTAACCGTAGAGGCACAATACTTTGTGTCTCTGTATAAAATAAAACGAGACACAAAGTATTGTGTCTCTACGAAAAAAACCCTCTCCCTTGGAGAGGGTTAGGGTGAGGCTAAACAAAATGAACGAAACAACTAACATATCAAAAAGACTCGTCATCCTGGGCGCTGGCGAAAGCGGTGTAGGGGCGGCATATCTTGCCCAACAGCAGGGTTTTGATGTGTTTGTTTCTGATATGGGCGCTATTGCTGATAAATATAAAGCACAACTTCAAAGCTGGAATATCCGCTTCGAAGAAGGTCAACATACCGAAAGCGAGATTCTGAATGCTGCAGAAGTGGTAAAAAGCCCAGGCATACCAGAGAAGGCACCGTTGATTAAGAAGCTGAGAGCGCAGGGTACATCAGTGATCTCTGAAATTGAGTTTGCGGGCCGGTATACTAAAGCTAAGATGATCTGTATTACTGGCTCTAATGGTAAAACTACCACTACGGCTCTTACTTATCACATCCTAAGTAAAGCTGGCTTAAATGTGGGTTTGGCGGGTAATATTGGTAAAAGCTTTGCTTACCAGGTGGCTACCGAGCAGTTCGACTACTATGTGCTAGAGATCAGCAGCTTTATGCTGGACGATATGTATAAGTTTAAGGCCGACATAGCAGTGCTACTTAACATCACACCCGATCATTTAGACAGGTACGATTATAAACTGGAAAACTACGCGGCATCAAAATTCCGCATAGCGCAAAATCAAACGGAGGCAGATTATTTTATTTTCTGTGCCGATGATCCTGAAACGATAAAAGGAATGGAAAACCGCACTTTCGGTGCTCAGCAACTTCCGTTTTCAATTATAAAAAAAGAAAATCCGGGGGCTTATTTAGATCCCGAAAACAACATTATTATACAAACTAACCAACTACAAGAAACATTTATTATGTCGATCAACGAACTGGCTCTGCAGGGAAAGCACAACATTCACAATTCTATGGCCTCTGGTATTGTGGCAAAAGTGCTCGAGTTACGCAACAAGGATATTCGCGAAAGCATGGGCGACTTCAAGAACATTGAACACAGGCTCGAACAGGTAGGCAAAATATCTGGTATCAACTTCGTTAACGATTCTAAGGCCACTAACGTTAACTCAACCTGGTATGCTTTAGAGAGCACACCAAAAGAAATTATCCTGATTATGGGCGGCGTTGATAAAGGCAACGATTACGCTATGCTGAATGATTTAGTTAAGCAAAAAGTAAAGGCTATCGTTTGCCTGGGTAAAGACAACCAGCGTATCCACGATGCTTTCAGCGGCCTGGTTACAGAAATTGTTGATACCAAATCGGCACAAGAGGCGGTATACGTAGCTTATCATATGGCTAAAAAAGGTGATACAGTTTTGTTATCTCCGGCTTGCGCCAGCTACGACTTATTTAAAAGCTACGAAGACAGGGGCGACCAGTTTAAAAAGGCTGTGATGGACTTATAGTAATGAGTTAATTTGATGATTTGTCGATTTGGCAGTGAATTGAAGATATGCAAATGAAATAAATAAAACGTCATGCTGAATTTGTTTCAGCATCCCACAGGACAAGTATACAGCATACTTAGCATGTGGTATCCGATCCCAACGTTAGTCGGGACGGGATGACGGGAGGATAAATCCGAAATAAGGAGGAGATATGAACATAGCAATGGATAAAATACTTAGCAGAACCAAAGGCGATCGCTGGATCTGGTTGATAGTAATACTACTATCTACCATCTCTATGATGGCCGTGTACAGCTCAACAGGTACCATCGCTTATCAGCATGATACCGGCGCGGAGCGGTATTTGATGAAACACATGTTCATGATCATTGGTGGTATTGCGCTGATGTACATTTCGCACAAATTGGATTACCGATATTACGCCGGTATCTCAAAAGTGCTGATGGCCATTACCATCCCCTTACTGGTTTACACGCTGATATTTGGTAGCCATGTGAATGATGCCAGTCGCTGGGTAGCTATCCCGGGTACAGGTTTAACATTCCAGACATCAGATTTGGCTAAGCTCGCTTTAATCACTTACCTGGCACGCACGTTATCGCGTAAGCAGGAAAATATTAAGGATGTTAAGCAATCGTTTATCCCAATTATGGGGTCGGTTTGTGTGGTGTTTATATTAATTGCACTGGCAAATTTATCTACCGCGCTGATGCTTTTTGGTGTTAGTATTTTACTGCTTATTATGGGCCGTATTAGTGTTAAGCAAATTGCAGTGGTGTGTTTGGCAGGGGCATTTTTATTGGCAGGTGTGGTGCTGTTAGGTCCACGTCGCGCTACTTATAAATCGCGGATCGAAGCCTTTATGCACCCGGAGAAAGCGAACTCGGATAAATCGTTTCAGGCCGATCACGCCAAGATAGCAATTGCTACCGGCGGGGTGTTTGGCAAGGGGCCGGGTAACAGTACAGAGCGTAATTATTTACCGCAATCGTACTCGGATTTTATTTATGCAACAATAGTAGAAGAGTATGGTTTAATCGGTGGCCTGCTGGTCATTGCCATTTACCTGTTTCTGCTTTATAGGTGTGTTAAGATAGTAACCAAAGCGCCCAAGGCCTTTGGTGCTTTGCTTGCAGCCGGTTTAAGTTTTAGCTTAACGATACAGGCATTTGCCAACATGGCTATTGCAGTAGGTTTGGGCCCAGTGAGCGGGGTGCCGTTGCCATTGGTTAGTATGGGTGGTACATCTATCTTATTCACCAGTGTGGCGTTCGGTATTATCCTGTCGGTTAGCAGGCATATTGACGAAACCACCGGCGAAAATGCAGTTGGCAAAGACGGAAGTTTAAAAGAAGGTAATAACAGAGAAAATAATAAAGTAGTAGTAGGCGAAATAGAAATGGCATAAGGCCCGGAATCTAGAAGAGGATTAAGGACGAAAGACAAACGATATTTAATAATGGGAAAACAGCACGATACAAAAAGTTCAGCTCCACGCATAATTATCAGCGGTGGTGGTACTGGCGGGCATATATTCCCGGCGGTATCTATTGCTAATGCTTTGAAAGCGCTTAATCCCGATACCGAAATTTTGTTTGTTGGTGCACTTGGCCGTATGGAAATGGAGAAAGTTCCGGCGGCAGGGTATAAAATTATTGGGTTAAATATTCAGGGTATTCAACGTAAATCAATCGTTAAAAACCTGATGTTTCCTATTAAGCTAGCGCAAAGCGTGTTGAAGGCTATTCAAATCATCAAAGATTTTAAGCCTGATGCTGCAGTTGGTGTTGGGGGGTATGCATCCGGTCCGTTGTTGTACGCTGCTTCGTTAAAGGGAATACCGTACCTCATTCAGGAGCAAAACTCTTATGCTGGTATCACTAATAAATGGCTGGGCAAAAAGGCCGAAAAAATATGTGTGGCTTTTGATGGCATGGACAAATTTTTCCCTGCCGATAAGATTATTAAAACCGGTAACCCGGTGCGTAAGGATTCTGTCGACATCGCCAAAAAGCGTATGGCAGCTTTAGAATTGTTAAAGCTATCGAATGAGAAGAAAACCATTTTGATTACAGGTGGAAGTCTTGGCGCACGTACGCTGAACAAGAGCATTCACGCCGGCTTGCAAAAACTGATTGATGCGAATGTGCAGGTGATATGGCAAACAGGCAAAACATATTATAAAACGCTAATTGAAGAGCTTGGTAAAGACTATCACGAAAATATTGTGATCACAGAGTTTCTGAGTCGCATGGATTTGGCTTATGCTGCGGCAGATGTAATTATATCGCGCGCCGGTGCAGGTACCATTGCCGAGTTGTGCATAGTTAAAAAGCCGGTTATCCTGGTGCCTTCGCCCAATGTGGCAGAAGATCATCAGACTAAAAACGCTTTAGCACTATTACATGATAACGCCGCGCTGTTTGTAGCAGATCGTGATGCTGAAGAAAAGCTGGTGGACCGGGTTTTAGAATTATTGAATGATAAAGACAAGCAGGCTACACTGAGCAAAAATATAGGCGCACTGGCCCTGCCAAATGCCGATAAAGACATTGCACACGAAGTAATAAAGTTGATTAAATAGAGAAGATTTTTAACCAATTATGAAATTAAGTAACATACAAAGGGTTTACCTGGTAGGCATCGGCGGCATTGGCATGAGTGGCCTTGCCCGCTATTTTGCACACCTGGGTTGTGCTGTTTGTGGTTACGATAAAACATCTACCCCGCTTACTACAGCGCTGAGTAAGGAAGGTATTGAGATTGTATTTGAAGATAAAAGCACACTGATTCCCGACGAATTTCATTCGCCGGATGAGCATACGCTGATTATATGGACGCCCGCTATCCCTAAAAATTCGGAGATCCTGAATTTCTTTATCGATAAGGGATTTAAGCTGTTTAAGCGTTCGCAGGTGTTGGGTATTTTGAGCGAGGGGATGTATACCATTGCTGTTGCCGGTACGCATGGTAAAACTACCACCTCGTGCATGGTGGCGCATATTTTAAAACATTCGGGCACAGATTGCTCGGCGTTTCTGGGGGGTATTGCATCAAACTACAACACTAATGTGCTATATGGTAAAAACAATATCATGGTGGTTGAGGCCGACGAGTATGATCGTTCGTTCCTGACACTGCACCCCGATATTGCCATTGTAACATCAATGGATGCAGATCATTTGGATATCTACGGAGATCATAACCACCTGAATGAATCATTCAGATTGTTTGTATCTCAACTGAAACCAAATGGTAACGTTATCGCCAAAGAAGGTTTGGATATCGACAGTACGTTAAGCTACAGCATCAAAGAGCAAACCGATGTTTATGCCGAAAATATCAGGATCGAAAATGGCGAGTTCTATTTCGATTTCAGAAACGAGACAGTAAGTATTGATAATATTCACCTGGGTATTCCCGGCATACACAATGTCGAAAATGCTGTAGCTGCTATACAAGCTGCTTTGTTGGTCGATGTGGAGCCTGAGAAAATTAAAGCTGCGCTGACTGCATTCCGCGGGGTTAAGCGGAGGTTCGAATACAGTGTTAAAACAGCCGAGCATATTTATATTGATGATTACGCGCATCACCCCGAAGAATTACGGGCGGCTATTTCATCAGTAAAAAGAATATACCCGGATAAAAAATTGACTGCCATATTTCAGCCGCACCTGTTTACCCGTACACGCGATTTTGCCGACGGATTTGCAGAAGTGTTGAGCATGGTAGACGAACTGATCCTGCTGGAGATTTACCCTGCACGGGAGTTGCCTATTGAAGGCGTAACCTCGCAAATGCTGCTGGATAAAATAACCTTGGCAGATAGAAAGATATTAACTAAGGCTGAAACGCTGGCGCACATTAAGGCAGAAATGCCCGAATTGGTGCTAACCGTTGGGGCCGGAGATATAGATCAATTGGTTGAACCTCTAAAACAAATCTTAAGCGATGTTTAAAAAGAGGATCTGGAAACCAATATTGATCGGGCTTGCATGGCTGGTATCCCTTAGCGGGGTAGTTGTGCTCATGAGCTTTATTGACGTTAAAAAGGCGGGTGTAATTTGCAGTGATGTAAAGGTTTACATCCCCGGTAACCAGTATTTTATAGATAAGGAGGAGATAGATAATATATTACATTTAAACAGCACCAATACACTAATAGGTCGCAGAATTGCCAGCATCAATATGCACGACCTCGAGAATAAATTAAAAGCAAATGCTTTTATAGAAACGGCCCAGGTATATGCTGATATGGATGGAGTGGTGAGGGTAGAGGTTACGCAACGGAGACCTATTTTACGTATCATGAGCCAGTTTGATAAGGACTTTTACGTAGATGAGCATGGTTTAAAAGTGCCGCTATCTAACAATTTTACAGCACGGGTGCTGGTTGCCAATGGCTTTATCGAAGAGCCTTTTGGTAATAAGATAGATACTCTGCACACAGATATGGCAAGGCAGGTTTTTAAAACCGCCTCTTTTATATCGAAAGATACTTTGTGGAACGCGCAGATCGCAGAGATCTACGTAAATGCGCAGCACGAAATGGAGTTAATACCCCGCGTGGGTAACGACCGGATTTTGCTGGGCAATGCAGACTCGTTGCAGAGCAAATTTGCCAACCTGCTGGCATTTTATAAGCAGGCAATACCGAGAGTAGGCTGGGAGGCTTATAAACTCATTAATATTAAATACGCCAACCAGGTGATTGGCGTAAAGAAAGACAGTACAAATAAAGATGGTTCGGTTAAAGCGGCATCGGCTGTAAAACCGGATTCATTACAGAACAAGATTCAGGACACATCGCATATAAAGAATTGATTATGGACAAAAGCTCAACACTCGACAAAACTTCGCCAATTATTGTGGGCCTAGATATAGGTACTACAAAAATTTGTGCAATTGTGGGCCGCCGTAGCAAAAACGGAAAGATAGAAATACTGGGGATTGGCAAAGCCGAATCGGCCGGTGTTACGCGTGGTATGGTTTCCAATATCGATAAAACGGTACAGGGCATCACCCAGGCGGTAGAGGTAGCGGGATCACAATCAAACGTAGAAATTAGGGTTGTAAACGTAGGTATTGCCGGCCAGCATATTAAAAGCCTGCAGCACCGCGGATTAATAACTCGTCGCGATTTAAATTCCGAGATCAGCCGTAAAGATATTGAGAAGCTGATCGAGGATATGTATAACCTGGTAATGCCTCCGGGTGAAGAGATTATCCATGTGCTACCACAAGAGTTTACGGTAGATAACGAACCGGGAGTTAAAGACCCGATTGGTATGGCGGGCGTACGTCTTGAAGCTAACTTCCATATTATATCGGGCCAGGTAACTGCCATTAAAAATATAGTTAAATGCGTAACCAAAGCCCACCTGGAAAGCCAGGAGTTGATACTGGAGCCATTAGCATCCTCTGAATCTGTTTTAAGCGATGAAGAAAAAGAGGCTGGTATTGTGCTGGTTGATATAGGTGGCGGTACTACAGATGTGGCCATTTTCCACGAAGGTATCATCCGTCACACCGCAGTTATCCCGTTTGGTGGTAACAGCGTAACCGAGGATATCCGCGAGGGTTGCTCTGTAATGCGTAACATAGCCGAGCAACTGAAAGTGAGATTTGGTTCTGCTTTGGCTGATGAAAACAAGGAGAATGAGATTGTATGCGTACCAGGTTTACGTGGCCGCGAATCGAAAGAAATATCCGTTAAAAACCTGGCTTATGTGATCCAGGCTCGTATGGAAGAGATCGTAGAACATATTTACTACGAAATCAAATCATCAGGCTACGAGAAAAAACTGATTGGTGGTATTGTAATTACCGGTGGTGGCGCACAGTTAAAGCACCTGCCGCAATTGGTAGAGTATGTAACCGGTTTAGATTGCCGCGTGGGTTACCCTAACGAGCACCTGGCCAAGAACGAAGTATTGCCTAAAAATATATACGAAGAGCTGCAAAGCCCAACTTATGCAACTGGTATTGGTTTGTTGATAAAAGGTATCCAGAAAACCGAGTATGACAATTTGGAACAAACCATGCCAACGCAGGCCAAAATTGATAAGCAAAAATATACCGACGACCGTAAGTTTGGTTTATTAGGAAAAATCCTGGAAACGGGTAAACGTTTCATTAAAGACGACATAAAAGACGAGGATTTCCTTAAATAAATTAACAATTAAGAAGTTTTCCACATTATTGACAATTGTTAATAAACTATGTGGAAAAACATTTATTATTACAATAGGCAAAATCAAATATTATCCAGTATTCATTTAGCTGAAAATTAAGATCATGCAGTTTGAAATGTTAAAAGAAAAATCCTCGATCATCAAAGTTATTGGTGTTGGAGGCGGCGGTGGAAATGCAGTAAACCACATGTATCGTCAAGGTATTATGGGGGTCGACTTCATTATATGTAATACAGATGCCCAGGCATTGGAGTTAAGTCCAATCCCTAACAAGGTACAATTAGGCGCCAGTTTAACCGAGGGAATGGGAGCAGGATCTATACCAGAAGTTGGTAAAAATTCGGCTATCGAAAACATCGATGATATTAAACAAATGCTGGGTGTTAACACCAAAATGCTTTTTATCACTGCCGGTATGGGTGGTGGTACTGGTACAGGTGCAAGCCCTATCATAGCCAAAGCAGCCCGCGAAATGGATATCCTTACTGTGGGTATCATTACGATGCCTTTCTCTTTCGAGGGTAAGCGTCGTAAAATGCAGGCCGAAGAAGGTTTGGAAGAACTGAAAAGAAACGTAGATTCTTTCCTGGTAATTTCTAACGACCGTCTTCGCCAGATATTTGGAAACTTAACACTAGGTTCTGCCTTTGCGCAGGCCGATGATATATTAACTACTGCTGCCAAAGGTATTGCCGAGATTATCACCTTACCGGGTTATATCAACGTTGACTTTAAAGATGTGCGCACAGTAATGCGTGATAGCGGTGTATCTATAATGGGTAGTTGCGCATCTGACGGTGATAGCCGTGCTTTGCGTGCTGTAGAAGGTGCTTTATCATCTCCATTATTGAAAGATAATGAGATTGAAGGTGCACGCTACATCCTGTTAAACATCAGCTCTGGCGATAAAGAGGTTACTATGGATGAGGTATCTATCATTACAGACTACATCCAGGAAGAAGCCGGTTTAGCTGCAGACCTGATCTGGGGTAACTGTAAAGATGAGGCCCTGGGCGATAAGCTTTCGGTAACCATTATTGCAACAGGTTTCCAAACTAAAGACGAGCGCGAAAAAGAGAACAACAATAAAAAGGTAGTATCTATGCTGGTGCCAGAAAATGCACCTCTGGTAAAACCCATTAACGAGTTTGTTACGGTGAAAGCTGAAGAAGCCAATGCCGAAATGTTCCTGAAAAAAGAGGGACAAAAACAAACCGGTTTATTTGATCTGTTTGCCAAAGGCGAAGAAGCATCTGCTCAGCAACAACCATCTGTTATTAAGCATAGCTTAATGCCAGAAGAGCCAACTGCTGCGCCAAGTACAGATAACGAGTCGGGTATTGAGTTCACCTTTAAGGTAACAGAATCTGTAATGAACTTTGAGCCGGTAATGCAGGCAGAGCCTGTTACCCAGCCAGAGCCAGAACCAGAGCCACAGCCGGTTGTTGGTGCAGATGATCACAAAACTGATGAATCTATCGAAGAGCAATTGCGTAAATCTCGCGAGCGTATTATGCGCTTAAAAGACCTGAGCATGAAACTGCGCAACGGTAACTTGCAAGAGTTAGAGAATGTACCGGCTTACAAGCGTAAAGAGATTGCGTTGCAACAAACGCCAATGTCTGACGAGAGCCAGATCTCAAGATTTTCGTTAACCGACACCGACGGACAAACCGAGATCAGAAAAAACAACTCGTTTTTGCACGATAACGTAGACTAATTAATATAAACCATGATATCCTTAAGCCTTTGTATAACTTTACAAAGGCTTTTTTGTTATAACCCATTATAAAAAGTTATAACCATTGTCTGAGCGTTAAATACGGTTATATTTGTATATTATTGGCAAAATTTAGAATAAGAAGTTTTGGATTTATTTGACAAGATAGCAAAGACCATGGGCGGGCCGCTGGGCCAGCATCAAAAATGGTCGCATGGGTACTTTTCATTCCCTAAATTAGAGGGTGAAATTGCGCCGCACATGTATTTTAAAGGGAAAGAGCATTTGGTGTGGAGTTTAAATAACTATCTGGGCCTTGCCAATCATCCCGAAGTAAGAGCTGCAGATGCTAAAGCAGCTGCAGATTACGGTATGGCGTATCCAATGGGTGCACGTATGATGTCTGGTAACTCTACACATCACGAAACCCTTGAAAAAGGCCTTGCCGAATTTGTAGGTAAACAAGACGCATTTTTGCTTAACTATGGTTACCAGGGTATGGTGTCTATCATTGATGCACTGGTTGATCGTAACGATGTAATTGTGTACGATGCTGAGTCGCACGCTTGTATTATTGATGGTGTACGCCTGCACATGGGTAAACGCTTTGTTTATCAGCACAACGATATCGAAAGCTTTGAAAAACAGCTGGAGCGTGCTACCAGGTTAACAGACCAAACAGGCGGCGGTATCTTAGTGATCACCGAAGGCGTATTTGGCATGTCGGGTGCGCAAGGCAAGCTGAAGGAAATCATTGCTTTAAAAGAAAAATTCAACTTCCGTTTACTAATCGATGATGCACATGGTTTTGGTACCATGGGTAAAACAGGAGCCGGTACACATGAGGAGCAGGACTGTATAGACGGTATAGATGTTTACTTCGGTACGTTTGCCAAATCAATGGCAGGTATCGGTGCATTTGTTGCCGCTAATGAAGATATTGTAAACTATCTGCGTTATAACATGCGTTCACAAACATTTGCTAAGGCCTTGCCTATGCCAATGGTTATTGGTTTGCAAAAACGTTTTGAGCTGTTAAAAGCCCGTCCAGAGTTACGCGATAACTTATGGAAAGTGGCTACAAGTTTACAAAAAGGCTTAAAGGAGAACGGTTTTGATATCGGTATCACTAACACAATGGTTACCCCGGTGTTTTTAAAAGGCGACTTATTAGAAGCTACCAGTTTAACCCGCGATCTGCGCGAAAACCACAGTATCTTCTGCTCAATTGTGGTTTACCCGGTTATACCAAAAGGCTTGATCGAACTGCGTTTAATTCCTACTGCTTTGCATACATTAGAAGATGTTGAGGTAACTATTAAAGCCTTAAGCATTGTACACGAAAAGTTGAAAGCAGGCGATTACAAAGAAAATGCTGTTATAGCTTAATACAGCAAATTAGGTATTTAAATGGAAGGACCTTCAGATATTCTGAAGGTCCTTTTTTGTTACTACTAGAAGATATAATGGTCTAAATCGGCCTCAATAGGTGTTTTAACGGGGTAAATATGGATTTTTAAGTGTGGTAAATACCTATAAAAAGGGCTCCGGATATAATGTAAGTCTTAATATTAAGGCACATCTGTTATAATTATGGTTACTAATGCCATTTGAGTGCTCAAAAAATGCTAAAAAAGCACTTTAAAGGCATATTTCGTATTGCAAATTTTTTTTTAATAAAAAAAGAGTTTAGATTAGCCTTAGTTAAAACAATTAAACCTCAACTAATTAAAGGAGTAACTTAAAATGAAAAAATTTACTGAAGTGAAAGACCTGATCGCCTCTTTAGAGGGTGATGCCGACAAATTTTACAACAAAGGCAACAGCGCTGCCGGAACTCGCGTTCGTAAAGGTATGCAAGATCTAAAAAACTTAGCTCAAGCTATCCGTTTAGAAGTTCAGGAATCAAAAAACACAGCTGCTAAATAATTTAATATTATTAGCGCTTTTACACTGCATTTGCGGCGTAAGCAAAATACTAAAGAACCCCGTTACTACATTGTTGCGGGGTTTTTTAGTAGAGGGGAGCGAGCTGTCCTCCTACAATTTGTCATTGCGAGCGTCAGCGTGGCAACCTCGTCGTACGTTATTCGATCTGTATAGTAGCTAAGAGGTTGCCACGTCGTTTCACTCCTCGCAATTACATAAAATAGAAGTATTAACCAAGTTTTCCCACAGCTACAAACTTCTCAAACACAGTCTCCGTATGCGGTGCATCCGCCAATTCCTCGGTTAAATCTTGTCCGGCCCAATGTTCATAGAGTTTGCCATTGCGCCATAACCGGCTTTCTGTAACATCATAAATAACACCTTTGAGGGCAACCCAGATCTGTGGTTTATCTTGCCCGTTGCGTAAAGCCAATTGCGATTTGGTGTATATAGGTAAATCGCTCATATCGCCTTTGCTCTTTTATCTCTAAAATATTCAAAAAAGCCTACGTTCATCATCAATAAAGCCATTGAGTAAAAATGATCTTCAAAAGGGATAGTGCCTACGCGCAAGCCCATATTTTGATGGTTGTTATAAAGTACCACCGGGATAGATGTAAGTACGCCATTGACGATGTAGAACGGTATCAGGCTTACTATAAATGCCAGATAAAATCGGTTGAGCCATTTTACCTTCAGAAACACTTGCAATAAAATAAGCAAGACTAGTAATAGCCCAAAAGTAACAAGCGTATATAGGCGGCTATAGAAGACTAATAGTAATATGATGCTCATAGATTCGAGCGCAATGGTGATGATACGTGTGATGCGATCACTTATCTGCCATTTAATATAGTAATTGAGGCACTCGTAAATGAAAATGCACGAAAAGGGAACGGTGAGAAAAAACAACACTTCCTCTAGCGGAAGCTGAAATATTCGGATCCCTACAATGCGGTCCGCGTTAAAACTCCATACGCCTTTGATGGTGAACAATACATCCCAAAATAAAAAGATTAGGCCGGTAATGGCCATGCCCGGCCAAATGAAACGCCAGCTTTTGTGAAAGCGTACCCGTTTATCAAACGAGAGGGCTATCGGGAAGATAACCGTCAGGAAGTTAATGAGCAGGTAAGTGTATTTCACTTTAGGGCAGCTAAGGTTTTATTGAGAAATGCGTTTTCGTCGGAATTGCACTGCTTGGAATCGAGCATGAATTTAATTACCGCAACGAGCAGGTCTTTATCTGCCGTACCATAATTTTTTAGTTCAATCTGGCGGATCATTTCCTGCTTATCAGTTTTTATGTTTTTGGTATAGCCTAAAAAGCCTGGCACGTTATGTTCAATAGAAAAACGCATAAACCTGATTTCGATATTATGCGGGTCTTGTGCAATGGCCTCTTTAAAGGTGTCCTCGCAATTATTCAGGTATTTGATCTTGTAGTATGGGTTCCAGGTATGTTTGGCTTTAAGGGCTTGTAGTGCGCCTCTGTAGCCATTAATAAGGCCTGTGCGCTGTTGTATTAACCCGAGGCTTTGATAAAGCGAGTCTGTGGTTTGTTTGCTGTCGATTGCCTGCATCAATTGCCTGCGCAACGCCGGAATGTTAGGCTGTGGCGAGTTTGCAAAACCTACAAAGGCAATGCTTATTATCAACAACAAAATACACAGGTGCTTTTTTATTATCATATGGCTTTTAGCTTTTTCTGCAATATGGCTTTAAAATATAACGCCATTTTACGGGTATCCGATATGCGGATTCGCTTTTGCATAATAATGCTAGCCGGCGTTTGGCTGATTTTTTTGAACAGCTGTAAATAATAGATATAGGCTATATAAACACCCGTTTTTGCATCACTCGGCAGGGCTTTAATACCCTCGTAGGCCTCGTCGAAATCGTGTTTAATTTCCCGCTCTATATGTTGTTTATCAGCTTCGGTAAAATTATTAAAATCAATGTTTGGGAAATAAGTGCGGCCACGTTCTTCATAGTCAGATTTCACATCACGCAAAAAATTGATCTTTTGGAAAGCAGCGCCTAAACTACATGCTCTTGGTTTTAATTGCTGATACTGTTCTTCATTGTTTTCGCAAAACACTTTGAGGCACATCAACCCAATAACTTCGGCCGAACCATAAATATAAGTACAATAGCTCTCGCGGTTATAGATCTTATTATCGAGGTCCATCTCCATAGAGCGCAGAAATGAGTCGATTAATTCGTGATGAATATCATACTGATTAACCACCTGCTGAAATGATTGTAAAACCGGATTGGTACTAATGCGACGCTCAATGGCTTCAAAAGCATCCTTGCGGAACTGACTGATCAGCTGTAGTTTATCATGCTCGTGAAAGGTGTCTACAATTTCATCGGCATAACGTACAAAACCGTAAATAGCGTATATAGGGTATTGGAAACGCTTATCAAACGATTTAATTCCTTTACTAAAAGATGTGCTGTATTTGGCCGTAATTAACTTACTGCATTCGAAACAGGTCTCATCGTATAAAGTCATGGGGGTCATCAGCGCTATAGATCAAATATACATATTTTACAGGTCAAGGTTTAGTAGCAACAAACAATTGCTTACTTTGTGACGTCTGCACCATATATGATTAACAACAGTCAAAAGCACATTATTGTTATAGGCGCCGGTTTTGCCGGTTTAGCTGCTGCCAGCGTTTTGGCTAAAAAGGGTTTTGGGGTTACCGTACTTGAAAAGAACGACCAGCCCGGCGGCCGCGCACGCATCTGGGAATCTGAGGGTTTTAAGTTTGATATGGGGCCCAGTTGGTACTGGATGCCCGATGTTTTTGAAAACTACTTTGCTTTATTTGGCCATAAACCTTCTGATTTTTACGAGCTGAAGCGCCTTGACCCCGGTTACCGGATTTATTATGGTAAGGACAATCTTATGGATGTGCCAGCCAATATGCAGCAATTAGAAACACTATTTGAGCAAGAAGAACCTGGGAGCAGCATTAAATTAAGAGAATTTTTAAAGCAAGCAGAGTATAAATATAAAGTTGGCATGGGCGAATATGTCTTTCGGCCATCACACTCTATCGGGGAGTTTATAGACTGGAACCTGATTAAAAAGAGTTTCAGCATTCAATTGCTCACCAGTATGAGCAAGCATGTGCGCAAATACTTTAAAAACCCGAAGCTGATTAAGATGCTCGAGTTCCCGGTATTGTTTCTGGGTGCCACAGCAAAAGATACGCCTGCGATGTACAGCATGATGAATTATGCCGACCTGGCCCTCGGCACCTGGTATCCTATGGGCGGTATGCATGAGATTGTAAAAGCAATGGTTAAAACAGCCGAAGAATTGGGCGTGGAGATTAAGCTTGATACCGAAGTGCTTTCGATAGAAACTTCAAACGGTATCGTATCTAATATAAAAACCAGTCAGGGCGATTTTGAAGCTGATTTTGTGGTTGCAGGTGCCGATTACGCGCATGTTGATCAGGAGCTATTAGAGAAACCTGATCAAAACTATACACCGCAATATTGGGATAAGCGCGTAATGTCGCCATCGAGCCTACTGTTTTATATCGGTACAGATTGTAAGGTAGAGGGTATCGAACATCATAACCTATTTTTCGACGAAGACTTTGAGCAGCATGCTGCCGATATATACACCCAGGCTAAATGGCCGGATAAACCGCTGTTTTACGTTGCCTGTACATCGAAAACAGATAACACAGTTGCACCTGCTAATGGAGAAAACTTATTTTTCCTGATGCCAATTGCGCCAGGACTTGAAGATACTGACGCTTTACGCGAAAAGTATTTCGACCTGATGATGGATCGTTTTGAGAAGATAACCGGAAATAGCATTCGTAAACATATTGTGGTAAAGCGCAGCTACGCGCTTAACGATTTTAAGACAGATTATCATTCGTTTAAAGGTAATGCCTATGGTTTATCAAATATCCTATCACAGACTGCTTTTTTTAAACCCAGTATGCGATCTAAAAAGGTGAAGAATATGTTATATACCGGCCAGCTTACCGTTCCCGGGCCGGGTGTGCCGCCTGCGTTGATTTCCGGCCAGGTTGCTGCGGGAGAGGTGATTAAGTATTTTGGTGGGAAGTAACTATCAATCATGTCATTGCGAGCGACAGCGTGGCAATCTCGTAGCCAATACTTATTCGATCTGCATAGCTAAGAGGTCGCTTCGTTGTACCTGTTCAATGACACAAAGGGATAAAAGCAAAAAAAGGTCTGGCTACCAAGCCAGACCTTCCATTTTATATATCGATGAGTTTAAAATCAATTAATCTTCTTCAGCAAATATTGGCTTTTTAACGCCGTTATCATAAGCTTTTAAGTTTTTCTTCAGCAGCTTGCGGGCTACGTGGATGCGGGTTTTAACGGTACCGATTGGAATAGTTAAATGATCTGCAATTTCGTGATACTTGTGGCCTTCAAAATACATAGTGAAGGGTACATAATAATCTTCCGGTAACCTGTCTAAAGCGCGGCGGATATCATCCATAACAAATTTAGACTCGCCTTGATTTTTGGTAGAGCTGAAAACCAAGTTTGCAGAAGAAATCTCCTCAGACTTTGTTACGAATGTGCTCATTTTCACAAAACGACGGTAGTTGTTTATGAAAGTATTTTTCATGATGGTATATAACCATCCTTTTAGGTTTGTGCCTTCTTTAAACTTATTGTAATAAGTTATCGCCTTTAACATTGTGTCTTGCACAAGATCGTTAGCATCATCTGCATCATGTGTAAAGTGCAATGCGTATGAACGTAGTGAACTGGCTTGACGAAGCACCATGGTGTTAAACTCAATCTTTGTCATGTTGTTTGTGTTTTGTATTGATACTTAAACAAACACGGTGCCGTTTTAGGCCAAAGCCACATTAGCTAATTGTTAACGGTAATGGCGATGAAGTTTTATAGAGTGAAGCTGATTGACAATAAAGCTTCTGAAAATGTCAGCTAATTGTCTGTAAATAAGTGCTTTTGTAGCCTGTTTGTAAGTTTTTTATAGAGGATATATTCGTGAAAAACAATATTTAAAAACTGTTTTGTAACAAAAAGGATACGTTTAAAATAGATATATATTAATCCAAAAGAAATTTAATTAATTAATAATATTTACCTCTCGTTCCAACATAACGCCAAATTTAGTGTACACACTGTCTATGATTTGCGACGATAGTGTATACACTTCGGCACCAGTGGCCCCTCCATGGTTCACTAATACCAAGGCCTGGTTTTTCCAGGTGCCAGTATTGCCCATAGTTTTGCCCTTCCAGCCGCATTGTTCAATGAGCCAGCCCGCAGCCAGTTTAATACCACCATCAGCAGTAGGATAGCTTACCACATCCGGAAACTGGTTATGAATCTGCCTAAACAATTCCTCGCCAATGACCGGGTTTTTAAAAAAGCTACCCGCATTACCAATGGTAGAGGGATCAGGCAGTTTAGATACCCTGATGCGCGACACCACCGCCGATACATCTTTAATAGTAGGATTGGCAATATTGTTTTTCTCTAATTCCTGTTGTATTGCTCCATAGCCTAAATTGAGGTTTGGATTAAGAGACAGTTCGAACTTAACGTGGGTGATAATGTATTGGCCTTTAAGCGCAGATTTAAATACACTTTCGCGATAGCCGAAGCCGCACTCATCTTTCACAAAAGTTTTAAACTTACCTGTAGCAATTTCAAACGCGCGGCAGCTATGGAATACATCTTTCAACTCCACACCATAAGCGCCAATGTTTTGGATAGGGGATGCACCTACCGAACCGGGAATTAAACTCAAATTCTCCATACCGGCAAAGCCGTAATTAACGCAATAGGTTACTAATTCATTCCATACTTCGCCTGCGCCGGCTTCCACAATCACATGGTCGTGATTAATACGGTGTTCAATGCCCCGGATATTCATGCGGATCACTAGCCCATCAAAATCTGTTACAAACAGCATGTTGCTGCCTCCGCCCAAAATTAAGCGGGGCAGATGTTTCCATTGCTCATCCAGAAACAGCTCAACCAAATCATCCTCGTGTGTAATCTCGGTAAAGTAGCGCGCAGTGGCAGCAATTCCAAAAGTGTTGAAGTTTGTAAGTGATGCGTTTTCCTGTATTTGAAGCATGGTGTAGTGGTGTTTGGGCGAATTTCGGAATTAATTTGTTAACCATTCTTGTCATTCCAATATATTACACCTGTCATGCCGAAACAAGTTCGGCACGATGGATGGAAAAAGTACTCTTACTTCTTCCCGTACTTCTTACTAGCCACTAGTAACCCAAACTCTTCACTCGGCCATTTTTCCATGCTTTTGTGATGGATCTTATGCGCCCTGCGAATATTCAACAGATAACTATTATTGGTTTTAAATGGCTTAAAGCGGCTATGAATAAACCAATCGTGGAAGATAAAATAGATGGTACCATATAAGCTAATGCCAACGCCAATCCACAATCGATAGTCTAAAGAAAAATGTCCAGCCCACATCAACCATAAAGACAATACGGCAAATAGAATACTGAACAGGTCATTCAACTCAAACCATTTATGCTTGCCATGCCCATGGTGTGTTTTGTGGATAAACCATAGCGGCCCGTGAAACAGGTATTTGTGCATAGCCCATGAGAGTGCCTCCATGGTGGCAATGGTGAGTAAAGTGATGGTTATGTTTGAAATGGTGCTCATTTTTGATGTTTTGCCTCACCTCAGCCCTCTTCAAAGGAGATGGGGCTAAAAGTTGTGTAATTCCCTTTCCTTTGGATAGGATCGGGGCGAGTTTCTCTAAAAATACAAAAGGTTGCAAGATATGTTCTTGCAACCTTTAAATAACTGAGCAACTACTCACTCAATCAACTGCTCACCAAGCACTAAATATGTATAGCACGCTTAGCGGTTGCGTCTAAGCACGCTTCGCGAATAGCTTCTGTATAAGTAGGGTGGGCGTGGCTGATGCGCGAAATATCTTCGGCACTGGCACGGTACTCCATGGCAACAACGGCTTCGGCAATCATATCTGCAGCGCGTGGACCAATCATATGTACGCCTAAAATTTCGTCGGTAGCTTCATCAGCTAATACTTTAACAAAACCGTCTGTATCCATACTGGCACGGGCGCGTCCGCTGGCTTTGAATGGGAAAGCACCAACTTTAAATTTAACGCCTTTTTCTTTCAACTGCTCTTCGGTATAACCAACGCTGGCAACTTCTGGCCAGGTGTAAACTACGCCTGGTATCAGATTGTAGTTTATGTGTGGTTTTTGTCCGGCGATGATTTCGGCAACAAAAGTACCTTCATCTTCTGCTTTGTGGGCAAGCATTGCACCGCGAATCACGTCGCCAATTGCGTAAACGCCTTTAACGCTGGTTTCCAGGTGCTCGTCAACCGTGATTTTACGGCCACGTTCTTCAACGGTGATACCAATATTTTCTAAACCTAATTTATCAGTGTAAGCAACACGGCCAACAGCTACCAGGCAATAATCACCTTTAAGCTCTTTTTTCTCGTTCTTAGGTGTGTCGAAGGTTACGGTAACGCTACTGCCTTTAACACTGGCACCGGTAACTTTGTGGCCCAGGTAAAACTCCATGCCTTGTTTAGTCAATACTTTCTGTAACTCTTTACCCAAGGATTTATCCATAGTAGGGATAATAGAATCCATGTACTCTATCACGGAAACTTTAGCACCTAAGCGGGCATAAACAGATCCCAACTCCAAGCCAATAACACCACCACCAATCAGGATCAGGTGTTTAGGCACCTCAGTAAGGGTTAATGCTTCGGTTGAAGTGATGATACGTTTTTTGTCGATTGGTAAAAACGGCAGGCTAGATGGTTTTGAACCGGTAGCGATGATTACGTTTTTGCCGCTGATGGTTTCTTCAGTACCATCTGCTTTAGTGATCTTGATGGTATTTTTGTCGATAAACGAACCCATACCCTGGTATGAGGTAATTTTATTTTTTTTGAATAAGAAAGAGATCCCGCCGGTAGTTTGCGCTACCACTTCGCTCTTCCTTTTAATCATTTGTTCAAAATCAACCTTTAAGTTATCCAGGCTGATACCGTGCGTTTTAAAGGTGTGCGAAGCATTATAATAATGTTCAGACGAATCAAGCAATGCTTTTGAGGGGATACAGCCTACGTTTAAGCAGGTGCCGCCAAAAGTTGAATATTTTTCGATACAGGCTGTTTTTAAGCCAAGCTGGGCACAACGGATGGCAGCAACATAGCCACCTGGTCCCGAGCCGATAACAATCACATCGTACTGCATAGTAGGTTTTTAAATTGTTGCAAAGGTAAACATTCTGCAAAATTACCATGCCCTTTTTTTATCCGCTTTTGGTAACAAATTATCAGTTAAAACATTGCTGTAGGCAGGCCATCCAAACTCACCCTATTTTTCTCTTCGCGATACGCTAATAAACCATCTTCGCCTTTGTTTTCGGCCCATTTGTATGATTGATCGCGTTCGCCGGTGTACTCATAAAATGGCACACCGAAGCCGCAGGAGGTTTGCACTTTATCAACATCGGCCACAATAATTTGCCGGGTTGATGGATGCAGAACAAAAAGTGAAGAAAGCTCATTCCACTCGGTATCGCCAGGTAAAACAGCCCGGCCTTGCCCAAACAGACGCATAATGTTAGGCGCACCATCAAAGGCACAAAACATGATCGTAATGCGGCCATTCTCGAGTATGTGTGCTGAAGTTTCATTGCCGCTACCGGTAATATCCATATAAGCCACTTTATTGGGATTAAGGATGCGGAAGCTATCCAACCCTTTGGGTGAAATATTAACATGCCCGTTTGCACTCAACGGTGCAGAAGCCACGAAGAACATTTTTTGGTGTTCGATAAACTTAATGTGGGCTGGTAAAATAGTATCAAAAAACTTAGCCATAAAGAGTTGATTTGATGGTATTAACAAATATAAAACTTTAACCCCGATTCACTATTTTAGGCCAACCTTTATTACCTAAATATGGACAAAATCTTATCCTTTAATACGCCATGGCCTTTTGCGCAAAAATTGGCGTTTCGTTTTTTCTTCATTTTTTTCGTGCTATACATCTTTTTTAACCCTATTGGATCAATCCCTTTACTGGGTGGAGCTTTTCAGGCTTACATGCCATTGGCGAATAGAATGATTGGATGGTTTGCAGATTACGTTTTGCATTTGCCTCTGCCCACTATTGGTAACAGTAATGGCAGCGGCGATACCACTTATGATTATCTGGCTTGGCTTTTTTGTGGTTTAGGCGCTTTGTGCGGGTGCGCAATTTGGTCGGTTATTAGGCGTGGCCCCTCTAATTATAATGTATTTTATTACTGGTTGCTGGTATTGGTAAGGTATTACGTTGCTTTTATCATGATAAATTATGGCGCCGTAAAAGTTATTAAACTACAGTTTCCTGCACCTGGGGTATCGCGATTATTGCAAAATTATGGCGACTCATCTCCCATGGGCCTGGCATGGACGTTTATGGGATTATCAAGAGGGTATAACTATTTTACCGGGATAGCCGAAGTAAGCTGCGGCCTTTTATTGTTATTTAGGCGCACCACGTCATTGGGCTCCATACTTGGGTTAGTAGTATCAGCAAATATTATGGCCATTAATTACTGTTTCGATGTGCCGGTGAAAATCATGTCGACCATGTTGGTGGTGATGTGTTTATTTATATTATTTAAAGATTTTAAACGGTTGCTTAGCTTTTTCTTTTTAAACAAGGTAGTTGAGCCCGCAGATATTAAAGCCAAAAATTTTAAAAAGAAGTGGGCTAATATTGCATTAATAGGTTTTAAGTATTTATTGATACTAAGTGTTGTAATAACTACAGGATGGCGGTCTGTAGAACGCAGTAAGCAATACGGAGATCATGCTCCAAAACGGTCTCTATATGGTGTATATAAAGTACAAAGCTACATTCGCAAGCGTGATGGAACACTACTAACACCTGCTGATGATATAAGATGGCGGCGGTTAGTTATTAATCAAAATTATGCGAAAGTGGTTTTTATGAATGATACCACCCTTAGTTACACTTTTAAAGAAGATACCCTAGCTAAAAGATTCACTATGTATGCTTATCCCGATACAGGTCGTAAGTATGTTTTTCACTATTCGATATCAAAGCCCAATGTTTTTACAATAAAAGGTGCGTTATTTCAGGACTCGATAATTATGACGATGCAAAAGTACGATGAAAAGAGCTTTTTATTGATGAACCGTGGCTTCCATTGGATAAATGAATCGCCATATAGTTACTAATACTTCCATTATTGTAACAGTATCAGCGATATTTAATTAAATATCGCTGATACTTTATATTTTAGCTTAACTAACTTACCCAACTCGTATAAGTTCATGAAGAAAATTTATGTTTTAGTGCTGGCCTTACTGGTTACCCATGTTGTAGCCCAGGCGCAAAGCACTCCTCCGGCGTCCACCTACGCTAAAGAAAACTACACTAAGAAAGAAGTTTACATCACCATGCGCGATGGCGTTAAGCTGTTCACTTCTATCTATACCCCAAAGGATGCTTCGGCGCAAAAGAAATATCCGATTGTAATGCAGCGTACCTGCTACAGTATAGCCCCTTATGGCGAAGATAAAATCCCTGCGCGTTTAGGCCCGTCAGAAATTATGATGAAACAGGGTTATATTGTGGTTTACCAGGATGTACGCGGTCGCTACAAAAGCGAAGGCACCTGGACCAACATGACCCCGGTTATCGACAACAAAAAATCTAAAAAGGATGTGGACGAAGGTTCTGATACTTATGATACCATCGACTGGCTGGTTAAAAATGCGTCTTTCAATAATGGCCGCGTAGGCCAATGGGGTATCTCTTATCCTGGTTTCTATACTGCAGCAGGTATCCTGTCAAACCACCCGGCTTTGAAAGCTTCATCGCCACAGGCACCAATCTCTGATTTTTGGTTCGATGATTTTCACCACAACGGTGCTTTGTTAGAGAGCTATTTCTTTACCTACCCTGTTTTTGGTGTACAGAAGAAAGATACTACCAGTAAAGCTTGGTACAACGATCAAAACATTAAAGCCAATACTCGTGATGGTTACCAGTTTTTGTTAGATATGGGCCCGCTTAAAAACGCCGATAAATATTACAAAGACAATTTTTACTGGCAAGAAACCGTGAACCATCCTAACTACGATGAGTTTTGGCAAGCACGCAGCCTGCCACGGCACTACGGCAAAGTAATGCCTGCGGTAATGTTTGTAGGCGGCTGGTACGATGCCGAAGATTTAAGCGGTCCGTTGGATATGTTTAAAAAGATCAACAAAACAGACCCTAACGCTTATAATACTATTGTAATGGGGCCATTTGGTCACGGCCGTTGGTCGCGCGAGACTGGGCATACCATGCACAGCAACGTGTACTTTGGCGATAGCATTGCAACTTTCTACCAAAAAGATATCGAGGCAAAATTTTTCGAGCACTTCCTGAAAGGCAGTGGCGATAAAAAAACTTCTGATTTGCCTAAAGCCTATATGTACGATACAGGTAAAAAAGAATGGGAGAAATTTGCACAATGGCCTGCGGCTAACGCAACCAGCCAAAAACTATTCCTGAGTGCTGATGGTAAACTGGCTAAAGAGCAACCTGCTTCAAGCGGTTCTGTATCTTATGTGAGCGATCCGTTAAAACCGGTTCCTTATACCGAAGATAATACCACTACAATGGGCTTTACCCCGCACAACTACATGAGCGAAGATCAGCGTTTTGCAGGTCGCCGTACAGATGTGTTGGTTTATCAATCAGATGTTTTAACGGACGATGTAACCCTTGGCGGCCAAATAATGGCTCACCTGAAAGTGGCTAACAGCAGTACCGATGCAGATTACATTGTTAAACTGATCGACGTTTATCCAATGGATGAAAAGAACAACGATTACATGCCGAACAAAAACATCATCCTGAGCAACTACTGGCAAATGGTACGTTCTGAAATTATGCCGGCACGTTTCCGCAATAGTTTTGAAACGCCTGTGGCCATGGTTCCCGGACAAAAAACTGATGTTAATGTACGTTTACAAGATGTGCTGCATACCTTCAAAAAAGGTCACCGCATCATGATCCAGGTACAAAGCACCGCGTTCCCTTTGTTTGCACGTAACCCACAAACATTTGTGGCTAACCCTTACAAAGCAAACGAAAGCGATTACGTAAAAGCAACTGAAACTGTTTATAACGACAGTTATGTTGATGTACAAGTTATTAAATAATACACATGCTTAAATTAAAAGCAATACTAACAGGAGCGGCCTTTGCCGCTCTTGTTTCGTTTACAGCCAATGCACAATTGTTAGGGCATGCCGGAATGTTCACCCGTGCCGATACGCTACGCGGATCATTAACCAGCCCGCTGCGTACCTGTTACGATATTAACTACTATCACCTCGATGTGAAGTTTAATATCGATCAAAAATTCATCAGCGGTAGCAACCTGTTTAAATTTACCGCCACGCGCGATTTTGATAAGCTGCAGTTTGATCTGTTTGCTAATCTGAAGGTAGAGAAGATCATTTACAAAGGGAAAGAACTCTCTTACATCCGCGAGTTTAACGCGGTATTTGTAACCTTCCCGCAAGTGATAAAACAAGGCGCTAAAGATGCGTTTACGGTTTACTATTCGGGCAACCCCACGGTGGCTAAACACGCGCCATGGGACGGCGGCATTATGTTTAGTACCGATTCATTAGGCAAACCCTGGGTGGCTTCGGCTTGTCAGGGGATGGGTGCTAGTGTTTGGTGGCCTAATAAAGACCAACAGGCTGATGAGGTAGATAGCGTACTGATTAGTATTAGCGTCCCCAACGGTTTAAAGGATGTATCGAACGGTCGTCTGCGTAAAGTAACTAAACTGAAAGATGGCTACACCCGTTTCGACTGGTTTGTAAGCAACCCAATCAATAACTATGACATAGCAGCCAACATTGCCGATTACACGCATTTTGAAGATAGCTACGCCGGCGAAAAAGGTAAGCTTACCCTTGATTACTGGGTACTGCCTTACAACCTGGAGAAAGCCAAAAAACAATTCGGCCGCGATGTAAAACCTATGATTAAGGCATTCGAACATTGGTTCGGCCCGTATCCTTTTTATGAGGATGGCTATAAACTGGTAGAAACCCCGCATTTAGGTATGGAGCACCAAAGCGCCGTAGCTTATGGTAATAAATACAAAAATGGCTATTCGGGTACCGACCGTTCGCAAACGGGCTGGGGACTGAAGTGGGATTTTATCATCGTACATGAAAGCGGCCACGAGTGGTTCGGTAACAACATCACCTCAAAAGATTTAGCCGATAGCTGGATACATGAAGGCTTCACCAATTACTCTGAAGCTTTGTTCACCGAAAGCATTTGGGGCAAGCAGGCAGGGCAGGAGTATACTCACGGTCAGCGTCATTTAATTCAGAATAAAGAGCCGGTTATTGCTCCTCATTTAGGTGTAAACGAAGATGGATCTGGCGACATGTATGATAAAGGTGGCAACATGCTCAACATGATCCGCACGGTTATTAACGATGATGAAAAGTGGCGTTCAATCCTGCGCGGGTTAAATAAAACCTTCTATCATCAAACCGTAACTACTGAGCAGATTGTTGCCTATATCAACCAGCAATCTGGTATGGATTTAACACCAATATTTAATCAATACCTGCGCCATGTAAATATCCCTACACTAGAGTTTAGGTTTAACGATGGCAAAACCTATGCACGCTGGATAGCCGACGTAGATAATTTTGATATGCCGGTGCGTATTAAAGTTAAAGGCGGGCAATACCAGTTCATCAAACCAACACGGGCTTTTAAACCAATAGAAATAAATGGCTTAACTAAAGACAATTTGGAAGTTGATACGTTTAACTATTATATCGGTGTTTTGATAGAGTAAATAAATGGATATATTAACTACACGTTTTTCAGCAATAATACCATCAGCATTAACTATGCTGGTGGTATTGTTGTTTAATGCATGCTCATACATTAATAAGCCTGAACAGAAGATTGTTAATCAGCTGGCCGGTACGTGGAAATTGGATAGTGTTTTAGAAAGCGATGGCAAATATCACGCAGTTGATACCACAAATATTGATGTTATTGTTTTTGATAAAGACATGAGCTTTGTGAAAAATCGTTGGAGTGGCGACGTTGGGCATGATGATTCGGGTAAATATACGGTAGCTATCATTCCGCATCGTGAGTTGGCAAGCGTGTCGCTGATCCCCAATTTAAAGATCAAAGGCAAAGACACCATGCGTCACTACTATAATTTCGATGTGTTAAAGCTTAGCGATTCGTTATTCTACAAGATAGATGCGACCGAGCTTAGAGAGCAGGACGATGGTAAACCGGCAATTAGTTTTAATAAACATTCGGTTTATAAAAGGATTGGGAAAAAGTGATCCCGCCAGTTCAAGCGTAGACGCTTGGCAGAGATCTTAAATTTTATCATTGCGAACGATAGTGTTGCAATCTCATTGTAGGCTTCTACGATCTGTATAGCTACAAGATTGCTTCTTACCTCAATGACAAAATATTATTACTTCAACTTCTCCACCCCAAATCTCGCGGCCAACTCATTTAAATCATTTACCACGGCAGCCACCAATGGGATACCGTTTTTTATGCGGTCGGTTTCAGCTTCCAGCTCGGGTTCGCCGGGGATAATTACTTTTTGATCGGGGTTAATTTTTTCTGCTGATTTAAAGCGCTCGATCCAGTTATCGAGATTGTCTTTAAAATCCTGCGCCGGGCGGAACCCATCTACCCGCATTGCACCAACAAAATGGCCAATGCCTTGCCCCGGAGGGTTCGCGGATGGTTCCAAGAAAGCAACAAACGGCGGAACCCATGGTCCGTACGCCGCGCCGGACAATACACCGGAAAGAATATCTACTATAGATCCTAACCCAAAACCTTTATGGCTGCCATGATCGCGGTCGCTGCCCAGAGGTAACAATGAACCACCACTCTTTAAACTATGCGGATCGGTTACCGCGTTACCTTGTTTATCCTGTATCCAACCTTCGGGCACATCGATGCCTTTACGTTGGGCAATTTCCAGCTTACCATTGGCAGCTGCCGAAGTTGCCATATCAACAATTACTGGTGGGTATTTACCGGCCGGGAAAGCATAACAAATAGGGTTGGTACCCAGCATGCGCTCATTAGAAAATGTTGGTGCTACCAGTGGACTAGCATTAGTCAATGCGTAGCCGATCATGTCTTGCTCTACTGCCATCAATGCATGATAACCCGCAATGCCAAAGTGATTGGAGTTGCGCACAGCCACCCAGCCTGATCCATATTTTTCGGCTTTCTCTATCGCTATCTGCATAGCGAAAGGGGCCACCACTAAACCTAAGCCAGCATCGCCATCCACGGTGGCTGTTGTGGCCGTTTCGTGTACTATGCGGATGTTGGGTGTAGCGTTAATCCGTTGTTTCTCCCAAAGCCTTACGTAACCGCTTAAACGGGCTACTCCGTGTGAGTCGATGCCGCGTAAATCTGCTTTGAGTAATACGTCGGCAGCCAATATTGCGTGTTCTTGCGAGCAGCCAATAGCTAAGAATATATTTTGGGCTAAGGTGCGGAGGGTAGATTGGGAGATGAGCATAATTAATAACGGAAACTTCTATAGGTATGTTATTTTTTTGATCTTGTTAAGGTCAATAAGATAAATATCACCATTATTAGCAGCAACGACGCCTAAAGAGTTGATAAAGCCTACTTTTGTGTCAGGGCCATCTTGAGCCGCCGCGCCGTCAGTGTTGCCTGCAAATGTACTTACGGTATTATTACTGATTAAACGAATTAATGTATTTCCAGAATCGCTTACATATATGTTACCATTGTTATCTATGGTTATCGATGTCGGTTGCGCAAAGGCAGCGACATTTAGTGCTCCATTATCAAAACCAGGATTGGTACCTGCATATCGGGTAACCATGGCTTGCGGGGTGATTTTTCTAATTAAGTTATTATAAATCTCTGATACATAAAGGTTACCAGCTTTGTCAAAAACTATGCCGCTTGGCTGTCCAAAAGTAGCAGCTGTGCCTGTACCATCAGCGTGGCCAATATCACCACTGCCTGCAAATGTACTCACAACTCCGTCAGCCGTTATTTTTCTGATCATGTTATGGTTTGAGTCCGCCACATATAAATTATTGTTACCATCTATTGCAATGCCAATAGGGTTATAAAAACTTGCTGATGTACCGGTTCCATTAGTTGGAGTGCTAACATTTCCGCCGCCTGCCAATGTAGTTACCACCCCCTGTGGTGTTATTTTCCTAATAATGCTATTAAACGTATCCGCCACATATACATTGCCATTTGCATCTACTGCCAAACCTTGCGGAGCACTGAAAGTTGCCTGCGCTGCGGCGCCGTTTGTTTTTCCCTGAGCACCGGTTCCTGCAATTGTAGTTACAACTCCACCTGGGGTGATTTTCCTGATCTTGTTGTTGCCGGTATCTGCTATATATAGGTTCCCGTCTTTATCAATGGCAATCCCTATAGGTTGAAAAAAACGAGCACCAGTACCAGTTCCATCAGCAGAACCAAGTTCGCCTGATAAAGCACCGGCAAATGTAGTTACCACTTCTGATGGCTGATAAGTGAAAACAGGGCCCTTTACCGCGGTGCCATTGTTAACAGATACCGTAACATTACCGGTACCGGCTGCAAGCGGTACGGTTACAAATAATTTTGTGGTACTGACAAAAGAAATTGGTGCCGCTTTGCCATTAAAAAATACTCGATCGTTTTTAGGATTAGCATCAAAGCCGGTTCCCGTAATGGTGACAGAAGTTGTAAATACGCCTGTAGTTACACTAAGAGAGCTTATAGTAGGGCCAGTTAACTGTGGAATAGACGAACCACCGCTTTTTGAACAACTATAAAATGTACCGAATGTTAACAGCGCCAGTATATAAACTGGAATTTTTAAGAGATCAGCTTGCATTGAGTAGGGGTAGGTTTTTATAGTTTAATTGGACATTAATGCATTATAAAGGTAATGATTATGTGTTTTTGTTGTACGAAATGGGTCAAAGAATCTTTTAAAAATTTGCCAGAGGTTATACAGATCGAAGAAGATTCTTCACTACGTTCTGAATGACAAAGAGCGTTTAAGAATCCAGCATTTTCAGAATCTCTAGCCCTTCATCCCATCTACCAAAACCTGCCTCAGCATTTATATGCCCTGCGTTACCAATAATAATGAACTCACTGCCCCAGGCCGTGGCAAATTGTTCGGCGCGTGGCAGGGTAACGTAATAATCATTTGTGCTGGTTACTGCTATTGTAGGGAAGGGGAGTTTAATTAATGGCATTGGCGTAAAGCCAGTTGTGCCAGCGGGGTAACTATCTGCTTCGGTATCGCTTAATGCAACCAGTAAGGCTCCTTTTATTTTTGCTGGATATTGCTGTGCCCAGTAAGCAATGGTGGCACAGGCCAGGCTGTGGCCAACCAGTATTACGTTAGCAGGATTATGCTGATCAACGGCTTTGTTAATGTTTGCTACCCAATCGGCACAAACCGGGGTTTCCCAATCGCTTTGTTGTATGCGGGTGAAGTTGTATTCTTTTTCCCAGATGCTTTGCCAATGTTGTTCGCCGGAGTTACCTAGGCCGGGGAGGATAAGGATGGTTGAGTTGAAGTGCATGTTGGCTAAAATAGTAAATTCAGCCTAAATTTGTGATTGCGAGAAGGAACGACGTGGCAATCTCGTAACTATACAGGTCGAAATGCACTGGCGACGAGATTGCTTCGTACCTCGCAATGGCAAACTTTTAAGTTATGCCGTCAACACGTTAAACTTAAACGCCAGCGGTTCAAAATTATTGATCAGCTCATCAATAAAAGTCTGCCCGTATTTTACGTAGAATAGGCCGAAGTTTTCGTTACGTTCCTGTAAGCCACCACCGGGGAACAGATCAGCTTTGATGCTGTCGATTTGCTCCAAACGAGTGCTGTAGTTACGTTTTTCGGCACGCAGTAGTTTCTTTTCGAGGTTATCGATGGCGTGTTTTAAGCGCGCTTGCACGGCTGCTGTAGATGGCGAAAGGGTTTCGTCGATTTTACAGGCACGTAGTTTTATTTTTTCGAAGATAAGGCTCAATTCACGCCATTCGTCTTTGAGGGATAGGTCATGATCGGTATGTTTTTTAACCCAGTCGCTTTTAATGGCGTCTGCGGTTTTAAAAAGATCTACATGACATAAGCCCATTTTTTTGATCTTAGCAGCAGTTTCCTGGCTCATTACCAAGCCAGAGTTACGCAGAATTAGTAATGGGAAATCAATCTGATAATAATCAAAATTCGCTTTCAGTTCCAACCAGTAAACCAGTTCGCCTCCGCCGCCAATGTAGGCAAGGTTTGGTAAAATATATTCCTGGTATAGTGGGCGCATGGCCACGTTAGGGCTAAAGCGTTCGGGGTGCTCATTAATTTCGGCACGAAGTTCTGCTTCGCTAAAGCTAATCTCGGTGTTTAAGATCTGGTAGATCCCGTTTTCAAAAACAATGCGTTCGCGCAGGCCTTCGGTCAGATAGAAGAAATTAATCTCGCGCGGATTAACCTGAATATGTACGTTAAGCGACTGCAGCAGACCAGTAGTAGCCATAATTTGCTTATAGCTGTTTTGCTCAATGATATCGCGGGTGATGATATCGGCGAAGTGTTTCTTCAAGCGGGTATCGTCAGCATTGATAATCACTAAACCATATTGGCCAAAAAGCGCGTTGGCAAAATACAAGGTGCTATCTGCCAGATTATCGAATTTGGCATAAGCCGTTTCCATAATCTCGGCCAGCTCGGCACCGTGGCCCTCTATGCCTAAAACACCTTTGTACTGGTTAAGGGCATCACGAATAGTTTTGGTATTTAAGCGACCGGTTGCACCTGCAGCATCCAAGCCCCATTGAACTTTTTTACCACCAATGTTGGTGTAGTTGATCTCGGCAAAGTCGTGATCTTCGGTAGCCATCCAATAAACCGGAACAAAATTTTTGTCCGGGAAAGCTTCCTTTAATTGGCGGGAAAGCTTAATAGCACTTATTATCTTGTAAATAAAATACAATGGGCCGGCAAAAATATTAAGCTGGTGCCCTGTAGTAATGGTGTATGTGTTTTCGTTAGCTAACGCGGCGATGTTTTCTGTTGGGATAACAGCCTGGGCATTAACAGCAGAGATGCTTCGGTATTGTTGGGTAAGTACCTCAACCAATAGCGGTCGGTCGGCGGTCACTTTTTTATCGTTAAATATTTCGGCAAAGCCTTTAAGATCCGGGCGGTACGAATAAAACGAACGAAGATCTGGTTGATCTTCTAAATAATCAGTAACCGTTTTCGAAAAATAACCGGTGTCTTTATAGCTTATGCAAGTAGCATCCATCGCATCAAATGTATAGGATTGGTTGAAATGACATACTACCCGTGTAATTATTTTACAATTTGTCCATAAAGATCAAAGTCCTCGGCATTGTCAATCTTCACGTTTACAAATGTACCGATAGTGGCATATTGTGTGGTGGCATCAATCAAAACCTCGTTATCAACCTCTGGCGAATCATATTGAGTACGGCCGGCAAAGTAGCCGCCTTCCATTTTGTCGATCAATACTTTGTAAGTATTGCCGATTTTCTCCTGATTTTTATCGAACGAAATACCCTGCTGAATTTCCATTATGGCATCAGCACGGTCTTGTTTTACTTCTTCAGATACATCATCAACCAGGTTATGGGCTGCAGTTTTTTCTTCGTGCGAATAAGTAAAACAACCCAAGCGATCAAACTTCGTGTCTTCAACCCATTGAGCCATTTCTTCAAAATCTTGCTGGGTTTCGCCGGGGTAACCGGTAATCAGCGTGGTACGCATGGCAATGCCCGGCACTTTATCGCGGATCTGGTTTACGATGTCGATTGTTTTTTGCTTAGTGATACCACGGCGCATCGATTTCAGCATATTATCTGTAATGTGCTGTAACGGCATATCCAGGTATTTACAGATATTATCGCGCTCGTTCATGGCATCCAGAATTTCCATCGGGAACCCAGAAGGGTAGGCGTATTGCAAACGAATCCACTCAATACCGTTAACATCAGATAAGCGGCGAAGCAACTCGTCCAAATTACGTTTACCGTATAAATCAAGGCCGTAGTAGGTTAAATCCTGAGCGATCAGGATCAACTCTTTAGTGCCATTTTTAGCCAACGACTCTGCGTTTTTAACCAGCTGATCCATTGGTGTACTCACGTGTTTACCACGCATCAGCGGGATAGCACAGAAAGAGCAAGGACGGTTACAACCTTCTGCAATTTTAAAATAAGCAAAGTGCGAAGGGGTGGTTAAAAGGCGTTCGCCCAATAACTCGTATTTATAATCAGCACCGATAGATTGCAATAAGTTTTGCAGATCATTTGTACCAAAGTAATTATCAATGTTGGGTATTTCGGCCTCCAGCTCGGGTTTGTAACGTTCGGATAAGCAACCGGTAACGATCACTTTACCAACCTTGCCCTGATCTTTCAGCTGACTGTATTGAAGAATAGTATCGATAGACTCCTGCTTGGCATTATCAATAAAACCGCAGGTATTAATTACCACAATATCATTTTTTCCAACCTTGTCGCTCTCGTGCACCACATCAAATAAATTACCTTTGAGCTGGCCCATCAGTATTTCTGAGTCGTATGTGTTTTTAGAGCAACCTAGGGTAACTACGTTTACACGAGGTTTTGCGGTTAATATTGAGGGCTTAATTACTGACTTTGTCTTCATCTAATCGTTCTTATCTCACTATATCAAATTTGTCATTGCGAGGTACGAAGCAATCTCGTAGCTATACAAATCGGATATGCTTACGACGAGATTGCCACGCTGTCGCTCGCAATGACAAATAGGGTACTTATATATTTTTATTTCTTAAACAGGCTATCTACAAATCCTTTTCTATCAAACAACTGCAAATCATTTATCCCTTCGCCTACGCCAATGTATTTTACCGGGATCTTAAATTGATCCGAGATGCCGATAACCACACCACCTTTGGCCGTGCCATCCAGTTTGGTTAATGCAAGGGCGTTTACATCAGTTGCCTGGGTAAACTGCTTGCATTGCTCAATAGCATTTTGCCCGGTTGATGCATCCAGTACCAACAATATTTCGTGTGGTGCCCCCGGAACAACCTTTTGCATCACGTTTTTAATTTTGGTAAGCTCGTTCATCAAGTTTACCTTATTGTGTAAGCGGCCTGCTGTATCGATGATAGCCACGTCGTCGCCATTGGCAACGGCCGATTTAAGGGTATCATATGCTACCGAAGCGGGGTCTGAGCCCATCGGTTGCGCTACAACACGTACATCAACACGTTTGCCCCAAAGTAAAATTTGGTCAACCGCGGCAGCACGAAAAGTATCTGCTGCGCCTAAAACTACTTTGTTGCCGGCTTGCTTTAACTGATGCGCCAGTTTACCGATGGTGGTAGTTTTACCAACACCGTTAACGCCCACCACCATAATTACATAAGGCTTGTGGGTGCCGTACTCGAAGCTGTTAAAATCGTTGCTGTTATTTTCTGCTAAAAGATGTTGGATCTCATCGCGCAGCAAGGTATTTAACTCCGATGTACTTACATATTTATCACGCAATACGCGTTCCTGTATCCGCTCAATAATTTTAAGGGTAGTGGTAACGCCTACATCGCTGGTAACCAGTATTTCTTCCAGTTCATCCAATACATCATCATCAACGGTTGATTTACCGGCAATGGCTTTGGATATTTTGGAAAGGAAACTATCTTTAGTTTTTTCCAGCCCGGTATCCAGCGCCTGCTGTTCAAGTGGTGTACTTTCTTTTTTCTTAAAAAAATCAAATAATCCCATAATTACTGATGTGCAGATGTATAATGTGCAAAGGTGCGAATAATTAAAATGGCCCCACCTAAATCCTCCCCCGGAAGGGAGGACTTTAATCTGTTATAAAAGTCATAATTTAAAACTGCCCCAAATAAAAGCAAAAAGCCCTCTCCTCTGGGGAGGGTTGGGTGGGGCCAAAAAAAAGCCCTCTGGCTAACGCAAGACGGCTTTTATGCTTTAAAGTAAAGGCTTAATTATTTAGCCTCGTTAATTGCATCTTTAACGTGATCGTTATGTACAATTGCTTCTTTGAATGAATAAGCACCAGTTTTAGGTGATTTAATCATTGTAATTACTTTTGAGTATTCTTTACCTTTACCTGTTTTCAGGGTTGCAACTACTTTCTTTGCCATCTTTTTGTTCGGTTTGTAGTTATTGAGTTACTTAGTTATCGGGTTGTTAGGTTTATAAAACTTAACATACTTAACAACTTAATATACTAAATAACCAATATTACTTAATTTCTTTATGAACGGTTACTTTTCTTAAAACTGGGTTAAATTTCTTTAACTCTAGTCTCTCAGTTGTATTTTTCTTGTTCTTAGTGGTAATGTAACGTGACATACCTGGCATACCGCTCTCTTTATGCTCGGTGCACTCTAATATTACCTGAACTCTGTTACCTTTTTTAGCCATTTTCTTGGGTTATTATGTTATTCAGTTATCTGTTATCGAATTACTTAGTAATCTAAGAACCAATAACTTATCACCTAGTAACGATCTACTAAATATATCCTTTTTTTACAAATTTATTGATGCAAGCAGTTATACCATTTTTGCTAATGGTTTTCACAGCCGAAGTAGATACTTTTAAGGTGATCCATTTGTCTTCTTCTGGTATATAAAACTTCTTGATCTGTAAATTAGGATAAAACTTACGGTTAGTCTTAACGTTTGAATTAGAAACGTTATGGCCGCTCAATGGGCTTTTTCCTGTTAAATCACAAATTCTTGACATGACAAATCTTTTAAATTGATTACGCTTTTTCTCAAAAGAGTTTGCAAATATCAGCTTTTTATTTCAAATAGTCAACCCTGGTCAGAAAATATTTCAAAAAGATATCCACATGTTAATAACCCGGCATTTTATTGATAGTAAGTAATTTGACGGTTTCTAATACGGGTTGATTCGGGCTTGCCTTGAGGCGAATTTCCAGTTATCTCCAAGTGGGTCCAATTTCCCATTTCATCATAGTTGCTGTAGTTGAAAAGCAATACTTGAGGCAGCTTATCTTTGTTCCAGTAGTCGTTTTCTTCATCAATGAATCCTTTATCGTCATATCGAAAGCATCTTTTTAAGGTGCATTTACCCGACGGCAAATAATCTTCCGTCTCAAGCAGGTTATGGCTATCATCATATTTGAAGCGCGCGCTGCAATAAAGCTTTTCGGTTTTCGATACCTGAAACATTCCAATCAAATTGCCGCTTTTGTCATACTTGAAAATTTGTTTTTTAAGGCCTGTATCACAGATGGTTTCTAGTTTATTACCGGCTGTGTCAAACTTGGTGATGTATTTATAAATATAGGAATCTACTATGCGGATACGGCGTTCGGTAGTATTGCCTTTTTCGTCAAAATAAGTAGTGTCTTTTACAGGGATGGTTGTGGTGCCCCTGGTTAGCGAAACTATGCTTTCGGTTCCCGTTATCTTTTGCACTTTACCATATACTATTTCGTTCTTAAATAAAGTGCGGATGCTTTGTGCAGCAGTGGTAAGATGAGCCGCAAAGGTTAAAAGTATGGTGTACAGTAGGCTGTGTTTCATGTGATGATTTAGCAACCTCAAATTAAAAACTTAGCTGCGATAACTACAAGGGTTTTAGAGGATAAGTATACTCTATGTATCAGACGCAGAGTTATTGTACCAGTTATACATAATTATGAGCTTGAATAAACACAAACCACAAAAAGGGAATGTGTATTTAACAGCTATTTTGCCAATTTTTACTAATTTACACCACCATTTTATACCATCATGAGTAACATGAAAATTTCATCTTTCGAAGAATACCACCAGGTTTATAAACATAGTGTTGAGCAGCCCGAAGAATTTTGGGCCGGCATAGCCAACAATTTTCAGTGGCGCAAAAAGTGGGATAATGTTTTAAGCTGGAACTTTAAAGAACCCAATATTAAATGGTTCGAGGGCGCTAAACTAAACATTACAGAAAACTGCCTCGATCGCCATCTCGAAACCCTTGGCGATAAACCCGCCATTATCTGGGAGCCTAACGACCCGACCGAAGATCATCGCGTACTAACCTATAAACAACTGCACGATAAGGTTTGCCAGTTTGCTAATGTGTTAAAAAACAACGGCGTAAAAAAAGGCGACCGGATCTGTATCTATATGCCGATGCTGCCCGAACTGGCCATTGCTGTTTTGGCTTGTGCCCGTATCGGTGCCATTCACTCCGTAGTTTTTGGAGGATTCTCTGCTCAGTCTATCGCCGACAGAATTAAAGATGCAGAATGTGCTTTAGTTATTACTGCTGATGGTGGTTTCCGCGGAACTAAAGATTTGCCGTTAAAATCTGTAATTGATGATGCATTGGTGCAGTGCCCGTCTGTTAAACGTGTAATTGTATTAACCCGCAGCCGTACCCCGGTATCCATGATTAAGGGTCGCGATGTGTGGTGGGAAGATGAGATTAAGAAAGTAGAAACTCAAGGTAACCCAGAATGCCCGGTTGAAGAAATGGACGCAGAGGATATGCTGTTTATCCTATATACCTCAGGTTCAACCGGCAAACCCAAAGGGGTAGTGCATACCTGTGGTGGTTATATGGTTTATGCAGGTTATACCTTTGCTAATACGTTTCAATATAATACCGGTGACGTTTATTTCTGTACTGCAGATATCGGCTGGATAACCGGCCACTCTTATATTGTATACGGTCCGCTTTCGCAAGGGGCAACTACATTGATTTTTGAGGGAATACCTACTTATCCGGATGCTGGCCGTTTCTGGGATATTGTAGAAAAATATAAAGTAAATATTCTGTACACCGCGCCAACTGCTATCCGCTCTTTAATGAGCTTTGGTTTAGATCCTGTTAAGAGAAAAGATCTAAGTTCGATCAAAGTATTAGGATCGGTAGGAGAGCCCATTAATGAGGAGGCATGGCATTGGTTTGATGATAACATCGGCCACAATAAAGCGCCGATTACCGATACCTGGTGGCAAACCGAAAACGGCGGCCACATGATAGCGCCTATTGCCGGTATTACACCAACTAAACCGGGTTATGCATCGTTGCCGCTACCAGGCGTTCAGCCAGTATTAGTTGATGAAAATGGTAAAGAAATTGAAGGCAACGGCGTAAGCGGAAACTTGTGTATCAAGTTCCCTTGGCCTGGCATATTGCGTACCACTTACGGCGATCACGAACGTTGCCGCCTTACTTATTTCGCCACATACGAGAACATGTACTTTACCGGCGACGGTTGTTTGCGCGATGAAGACGGTTACTACAAAATAACAGGTCGTGTGGATGACGTGCTGAATGTATCCGGTCACCGCATTGGCACAGCCGAAGTAGAGAACGCTATTAACATGCACAGCAGCGTGGTAGAATCTGCTGTGGTAGGTTACCCGCATGATATTAAGGGCCAGGGTGTATACGCCTTTGTAGTAAGCCCAAGTCAGCACGGTGATGCAGAACTGAACAAGAAAGATATCATCATGACGGTACAACGCATTATAGGCCCAATTGCCAAACCCGACAAAATCCAATTTGTAAGCGGCTTGCCTAAAACACGATCTGGCAAAATTATGCGCCGTATTTTAAGAAAGATTGCTGAAGGGGATACATCTAATTTAGGAGATACCAGTACGTTGTTAGACCCGAGCGTGGTTGATGAAATTAAGGCAGGAGCTTTATAATTTTTAAACCAATTTTATTTAGCTGTGTTATACTAATACATCTAAATATAAAAACAACATGGACAAGCTAGAAATAAAAGGCGGCTGGAACGAGCTGAAAGGTAAAATTAAACAAGCCTACGGTGATTTAACCGACGACGATTTAACACACGAAGAAGGTAAAGACGATGAAACGCTGGGTAAGCTTCAGCAAAAAACTGGCAAAACCCGCGAAGAGTTGGTAAATTGGATCAACAGTTTATAATAATCAGATTCAATAAATTTCCAATAAGAAAAGCCCGGAACAAAACGTTCCGGGCTTTTTGCTTTTTACAGTACCAGGTTATTGTAACTGTTATAGTTTAGTACCTTTGCTAGGTATCAGCTAACATGCAGTTAGTTATATGCCTCATATGCAAATTAAGCCTTCAAAAGCTTTATCGGGTTTTATAAAGCATTATCTCATTTTAGAGAATAATGCTTCTGTCGTATCAAGTCTGCGGTTGTTTTCAGACGGAAACACCGGCGTTGTTTTTTGTACCGATGGCACACTTGCTACTGCATCTATTAATAATAAAATAGATAACCTTCCGGATGCTTTTATATACGGCCAGATAAGTGGTTACAGGGATATTATTGGCAGGGGAAAGGCAGCATTGTTTATTGTCGTTTTTCATCCGGATGGGTTAAAGCAACTGATTAATCTGCCTGCGTCAGAAACACGGGATCAAATAGTGCCTTTTAAAGATCTGTTTGGAGTATCCGGCGATATGCTGGCAGAAGCATTATTTAACTGCAAGTCAGCGACTGAAAAGATATTATTGATTGAAGAGTTCTTCATGAAAATCTTGATTGATAACTGGGCACCGACAGACAATCTGGTTACTGCATCAATAGATTATATTGTAAAGAAAAAAGGCATGACCACAATTAGCAACCTTGCCGATTTTTCTGGTTACCACGCCCGCCACCTCGAACGCAGATTTGTAGATGCTGTGGGTTTAAGCCCCAAAAGGTTTTGCGGTATTGTACGGCTGCATACGTTTTTAAAGCATTTTAAAAGTGACAGCGGCGACAAAAATATAGCACATTATGGCTATGAAGCCGGTTATTACGACCAGGCGCACTTAATACGCGAGTTTAAAAACATAACAGGCATTACTCCCTCGCAATATATTCGGCAGGCAAATCCGCTTGCGGTAAACTTTCTGCAACTGCTAGCGTAGCGATTATTCTGCATGTCGGGTTTGTACAATTTGAAGTGGGCCGCGAAGCTCATCTTTGTTGTATTAAATAACAACATAAGATGGATAATTTAATAATAGCCACGGTACAGTTTGAACACAAAAGCGGCGACAAAACCTCTAACCTCGATACTATTGAAAAGCTTACTGCGCAGGCAGCTGCTATGGGGGCCAAAGTAATTGCATTTCATGAATGTAGTATTACCGGTTACACCTATGCACGCAAGCTTTCTGAACAGCAGATGCTTGATGTTGCAGAGTTAATACCCGATGGGCCGAGTATTACCCGCCTTACCGAAATTGCCGCAAGGTGTAACATGGTGATACTGGCCGGCTTGTTTGAAAAGGACGAACACGATGACCTGTATAAAGCCTACGTTTGCGTTGGCAGTAAAGGATTAATTGCCAAATACAGAAAACTGCACCCATTTATAAACCCACACTTAAAGCCAGGTAATGAATACTGTGTTTTTGATCTTTTTGGATGGAAGTGCGGTATCCTGATATGCTACGATAATAATATTATAGAAAATGTAAGGGCAACTAAGTTGTTGGGTGCCGATATTATATTTATGCCGCATGTAACCATGTGTACGCCGTCTACCCGCCCCGGTGCAGGCTTTGTAGACCCGCAGCTTTGGAAAAACCGTACAACCGACCCTACGTCTTTACGTCTGGAGTTTGAAGGAATGAAGGGCCGCGACTGGCTGATGAAATGGCTACCTGCCCGTGCTTATGATAATGGTGTTTACTGCGTTTTTGCAAACCCTATAGGTATGGATGATGACCAGTTGAAAAACGGGAGATCAATGATTATTGACCCTTTTGGAGATATAATTGCAGAATGTACCACGCTCGACGACGAGCTGGTTACAGCAACCCTTGTGTATGATAAAATACAACAATCGGGTGGGCACCGCTACATTCAGGCACGCCGTCCTGATCTTTATGGTGATATTATAGGGCAGCCCCACGAGGCACAACAGAAAGTGGTTTGGCTACCGAACCCTGAATTGAATAGTTGATCAACAAAAAAGCCTGAACTAAAGGTTCAGGCTTTTTTATGGATTTGGAGAGTCTTGTTTCCTTGCTCTTGTATTTTGCTTCTGGAGCTTATCCTAAGATGCGTTTCGTTTCGGCAATAATCTTAGCTTTAATATCCTCATTAACCTGTACCAATGGCAAGCGTACGGTATCGCCGCAAACGCCAATCTCTTTTAACGCGGTTTTAACACCGGCCGGGCTGCCGTCAACAAACATTAAACGGGTAAACTCAATCAGGTCGAAATGGCCGTGTTGGGCTTCTTTAAACTTGCCTTCGAGGCAAAGGTCAATCATAGTCGAAAACTGTTTTGGTAAGGCATTGCCCACTACAGAGATCACACCTGCAGCACCCATGGCAATCATTGGGAACGAGATTGGATCATCGCCAGAGATCATCAAAAATTCTTCCGGCTTATCGCGCATAATATGGTTTAGCTGTTCAAAGTTGCCAGAGGCTTCTTTAATAGCAATAATATTTTTAAAATCTTTAGCCAGTTTTACAGTCGTCTCAGCACTGATATTGCTACCGGTACGGCTTGGCACGTTATATAAAATAATAGGCAGGGGAGTAATCTCTGCGATAGCTTTGTAATGCAGATAGATACCCTGTTGTGTTGGCTTATTATAATTAGGGCTGGCTGATAAAATGGCATCGTAGCCGGTGGTATCAAAGTTTTTAATCTCCTCAACAACTTCGGCTGTGTTATTGCCGCCAATACCGGCAACCAATGGCACGCGGCCCTTATTAACTTCGGCAGTAAATGCCCAAACCTTCTTCTTCTCGTTCTTATTTAAAGTGGCGCTTTCGCCGGTTGTACCTAATGAAACTAAGTAATCGATGCCACCCTCAATCAGGTAGTCGATCAATTTTTTCAGGGCGTCGTAATCAACTTGTCCGCTCCCGTCAAATGGGGTTACCATGGCTACCCCAGTACCGTAAAATTTGTTCATGGTTTTATTTAAAGGCTGCTAATTTAATGATTTTTAACAATGAGGGAGAAGATAATGTACACATATGCAGATGTGCGAATAGGTAGATGAAAATGATGCGCAAATATACAAATGAAATGATGTGCAGATGATGTTTCATTTGCACATCTGCATACCCTCGCATTTGCACATCGACAATCATTTGCATATCAAAATAGCTTGCTCATCAATAAATCCACCTTCTTCTCCACTTCCGGGTCTTTTATCAACTCTGGTGCATGGTGCGGTTTCATCCTTGCATCAATAATCAGCGGACCAGTGCAGCCCCAGTGTTTATGCTCTGTAAAACTATTGATACCAAAAATATCGTGCGATGGGTTGCTGCGCGTAAACGTAACCCAAACCAGGTTGTTGATAGTTTTGGCCACAAATTGAGCGTCGTCGCAAAGTACCATTAATGGGAGACCATTTAGATTGGCAGTTTTAAGATGATCGTTTAAGATACTTACCTCTTTTTGGGTTTCCAGCTCCAGTTGATATTTAGGTGCTTTAACTGCCAGTACGCCCGGCATAGCTAATTTATAATCGGTAAAGATCTCTGGTAAGGTAAAAGTTGATGGCAGGGTAGACCATAAGTCTCTTTTCACATCACCAGCTACGGTAATCGCCACCTTACTGCCGCTATTTAATCCGCTGCCACTATAGTCGAGGGTGTCGATGGTGGTACGGGTATGGAAATGCAGATCGCGGGTTAAGTCAATGCGTTCGAGGCAATGTTTAAGGAAACCTTGAATGTCGTTTACATCCAGTTTCGGGTCATCTTCCTGCGCGGCAATGAATAGGTATTTAGCCAAACTCAGTTGGTTTTTGCCGAAAATATGGTTGGCAATAGTTAATATCTCCTGTGGTTTGCGCTCTTTAATGTAGGGCGTATAACGCTCGCTGCCGGTAGCAAATAGTAATGGGTGAACACCTGCAGCGTCAACTGCATTTACGGCGTGCAGGCCGGGGATTTCTTTAGGCAAGGCCGAACCTGTAATCTCGTGGATCAACGCACCGAAGCTGGTGTCCTCCTGTGGTGGCCGGCCTACAACGGTGAACGACCAGATGGCATCTTTACGATGGTACACGTTATGCACCTTCATCAGTGGAAAAGGGTGCGTTAAGCTATAATACCCAAGGTGATCGCCAAAAGGACCTTCGGGTTTATTCTCATGCGGCATTACCGTGCCGGTTATCACAAAATCGGCATCGGCAGAAATACAAAAACCCTCCGCATCATAAAAATATCGGAAGCGGCGATTGCCTAAAGCACCGGCGAAAGTCATTTCAGACAAACCCTCGGGCAATGGCATCACTGCGCCAACCGGATGCGATGGCGGGCCGCCTACAAAGATGCTCACTTTTAATGGCTGGCCTTTAGCGTTGGCTTTGGTTTGATGGATGCCAATACCGCGATGCAACTGGTAATGCAGACCAATCTCTTCATTCTGAATATAATCATTACCTCCAAGTTGGATACGGTACATACCCAAATTGGCGTTCATGATGCCGGGCTTGTCCATATCCTCGGTATAAACCTGGGGCATGGTTACAAATGGTCCGCCGTCCATCGGCCAGTTCACAATTTGTGGCAGGGCATCGATAGTTGTTTTACTGAAATTATTGATATGGCTGCTGCTTACCTTCATCGGTAAAGCAGATAGTGCGGTGAGCGCAACATTGGCGTATTTAATGGGGTTCTTAATTGCTTTCAGCGGATCGCTTTTAATGTCGACCAGAGTTTTGATCTTTTCCAGTGTATCCCTAAAAATAAATTCCGACCGTTCCAAGGTACCAAACAGGTTAGATACCGCCGGGAACTTGCTGCCCTTTACGTTTTCAAACAGTAGGGCAGGGCCTTGTTGCTCAAACACCCGCAGGTGAATGGCTGCCATTTCTAAATACGGGTCAACCTCATCTTTAATGCGGATAAGGTGACCATGTTTTTCCAGATCGGTAATGCAGGCTTGTAAGCTTTTGTAACCCATGTAACGCTATAAATCTGAGCTTTTTCAATTCCCCTCTTGACAGGGGATGGGCCGGAATTGTGTGATGGGAAGTGTTATCAAGCAGAAAAACATACCCTTACACCCCTCTCGAGAGGCGGAATCGCACGGGCCATTCAGACTGCCTCAAAAGTAATAATTAATGTGGGTTTTGCTTTGTGAAATGCTTGCAACGGGTTAAAGGCAAGGAGATAGGAATTGTAATTCTTAAAATTCATTAATTCTAAGAATTCGGGTTCACACATTATGCGTATTTTGCCTACCGAACAAATAACGTATTTCATGACTATCAAAAAAATAAAGCTATCCCTGCTTGCCGCTTGCCTAACTGGTAGCATGTTCCCGGCAATGGCACAAAATACTGACGGACTCAGTTCTTTCAGCGAAGCCAGTTACCGTAAATATGTAAGCGAGGTATCATCCGATAAATTACAAGGCCGCTTGCCATTCAGCCCCGGCGAAACCGCAACGCTTGAATATTTACAGCGGCAGTTTAAAATATTGGGTTTAGAGCCTGGCAATAAAGGCAGCTATTTGCAGCCAGTGCCTATGGTATCTATCTATACCAATCCAGATCCGCAGATGAAGGTTACGGGCGCCAATGCCAGTTTTGATCTGGAAGGGTTAAAGGACTATGTTTTGTGGACGCGCAGAACCGAGGCCCGCATCGACCTTAAGAATGAAGAGTTGGTTTTTGCCGGGTTCGGTATTTCGGCACCGGAGTTTCATCACGATGATTATGCCGGGTTGGATGTAAAGGGTAAGATTGTAGTAGTGCTGGTAAACGATCCGGGTTATTATGATGCCAAACAGTTTAAAGGCAAAACCATGACCTATTATGGTCGCTGGACTTATAAATACGATGAAGCCGCCAAACACGGTGCTAAAGGATGTTTAATTATTCACGATACCGCCCCGGCCGCTTATGGTTTCAGTGTGGTTGCCAATAGCTGGAAGGCATCAAAACTATACCTCGACCCGCGTGGACACGAGACTTACAGAAGTGCCTTTGAAGGATGGTTGACTTTGCCTGCTGCGGAAAAATTATTTGCCACTATCGGTACAGACTACAAAACGATGCTTGCTAAAGCGTTGGCTTCAGATTTTAAAAGTAGCCCGATGAATTTAAATATTACAACTGGCTTAAGTACTACTTGCAAGTATAACCAGTCGCACAATGTGATTGCTAAAATTACGGGGACTAAACATGCTGATGAGTGCATCATCTACTCGGCACACTGGGATCACTTCGGGATCAGTAAGCCGGATGCCAAAGGCGACAGCATTTATAATGGGGCTATCGATAATGCCAGTGGAACTGCAGGTTTGCTAGAACTAGCGAAGGCCTTTAAAAGCATGAAGACTAAGCCAGAGCGTACCATCATATTTTTATCTGTTACAGCAGAAGAACAAGGCCTATGGGGATCTGCTTATTATGCAGAGAACCCCGCTTTCCCTAAAAATAAAACGGTGGCCGATATTAACATGGATATGTTTTATCCTTACGGAAAAACCAAAGATATTTCGGTTGTGGGATACGGGCAATCGCAGTTAGAAGATTATCTGTCGGACGCTGCTAAATCACAAGGCCGCCACATTGAGCCGGAAGCTGTGCCATCAAAAGGAATGTATTTCCGTTCTGATCACTTCAACTTTGCCAAAGTAGGTATCCCGGCCCTTTATATCGAAACTGGCACCGATCTGGTTGCCCAAGGCAAAGAAGCCGGCCTAAAAATGCACGAATACTACAATAGCAGCGTATACCACAAGCCAAACGACGAGTACGATGCCACGAAATGGGATGTAAGCGGAACTATCCAGGATTTGCAACTGGTGTTTTTGGTCGGCAAAAAATTAGCATACACTGGTGCCTGGCCGCAATGGAAACAAGGCTCTGAGTTTAAGGCGGTGCGGGAAAGTTATTTGAAGAAATAATATTAACGGTTTTCCAATTCCCTCCTTGGGGAGGGGTGAGATGGGATTGTGTAGTAGCAGGGAGGGGTTTATAAAGTTTGATTAGCAAACTTTATAAACCCCTCCCTGCTTTTGCGCTCGGTCAACCGCACCCCTCCCCGAGGAGGGAATTGGAATAGTTTACTTAATTAAGCCAGCCCAATCTCCTTAGCCAAATACACATCCTGTATCGTGTGCAGAAATTCAACACCCTCTGCAAATGGGCGTTGGAATGATCGGCGACCCAAAATCAATCCAGAACCACCGGCACGTTTGTTGATTACCGCATTTTTTACGGAATCAGCTAAGTCACTTGCCCCTTTCGATTCGCCACCAGAGTTGATTAGTCCCGCGCGGCCCATATAGCAGTTGGCTACCTGGTAGCGGCACATATCAATTGGGTTATCGGTAACCAGCTCGCTATACATTAACGGGTCTGTTTTAGAGAAACCGATGGTGGTAAAACCGCCGTTTACATCTGGCATTTTTTGTTTAATAATATCGGCCTGTATGGTTACGCCGAGGTGATTGGCCTGGGCAGTAATGTCGGTTGCGGTTTCGTAATTAACACCATTCTTTTTAAAGGCGTTGTTGCGGGTATAGCACCACAAAACAGTAGGCAAACCTAATTGGTGTGCACGCTCAAAAGCTTTGGCAACTTCTACAATCTGGCGGTCTGATTCTTCTGAACCGAAATAAATGGTGGCACCTACTGCTGCAGCACCCAGGTTCCAGGCGTCCTCTACCGAGCCGAACATAATCTGGTCATATTTGGTGGGGTAGGTCAGCAACTCGTTATGGTTCAGTTTTACCAGAAAGGGGATCTTATGGGCATACTTGCGCGCCACACTGGCCAGGTTACCAAAAGTGGTCGCTACAGCATTTGATCCCGCTTCTAGAGCCAATTTAATAATATTTTCAGGATCAAAATACAAAGGGTTTTTGGCGAACGATGCACCTGCGGTATGCTCAATGCCCTGATCTACAGGCAATATCGATAAGTAGCCTGTGCCACCTAAACGACCGTGATTATAAATAGCAGCCAGGTTACGCAGTACCTGTGGGTTGCGGTTTGTGTTTAAAAATACGTTATCAATAAAATTGGGAGAGGGGGCGTGTAATAGATCTTTAGAAAAGGTTTTGCATTCGTGTTGCAAAAGGCTGTCGGCATCTTTACCTAACAGTTCTGTGATTTTCTGATACGACATAGCTATGTTTTGTTTGGGGTATGATGATATAATTTCTCATTTTGGTTTGATTCTTAAACCAGTATAATATACCGCCCTGTTTACAGGCGATAGAACAGAAATTTTTTATATCAAACTTACAAATAACAACATGCTGCTAGTGCTTTTTGTTGAGAAAAGTTTGTGCAGGAAGTGCGAAATAGAGGCAGATTAACTACATTTATGTTAACCAATTGTAAATTATTTACCCCTTATGAAACCACTTATTGTTTTAGCATCGGTTTTTGGAATAACAATGCTTTTTACTTACGCATTTCAACAACGGGAAGACTTATATTTTAGTGGTCGGCTGGCCTTGTGTGTAATGTTATTGTTTACTTCGTTAGCGCACTTTGTTTTTATAAAAGGGATGATATTAATGGTGCCACCGTTCATTCCCAATCCCATCAAAAAACTGATCGTAATTATTACAGGGTTAATAGAAATTGCCGGTGCAGCAGGCATCATGATCTATGAAACACGAATCACCGCAGGTTATTTGTTAGTCGTATTTTTAATAGCCATGTTACCCGCCAATGTTTATGCAACACAGCGCCGCGTAAATATGGAAGAGGGCGACTTTAGCGGCCCCGGTATGTATTACCTCATTTTCCGTATACCAATGCAGTTGTTCTTGTTATTTTGGACTTACTATTTCGCTATTGCGCATCCTTATCCTCATTAATGCACCTGGGTGCTAAAGGCATCTAATGCTTGTTTGGCTAAAGTTGGGTCACCAAGGTAGGTCCAACGGAGGCCACCGATATATTTGATGATCATGGCGTTGATCTGATCTGTGGTTACCGCATTGATTAGTTCGGGCATTTTTTCAGCGTTCTCCCAGCCACCGTTAATTTCGGCCGAGCCAAGGTTTGCTGTGATTGCTCCCGAGCCCTGCTGCTTAATATAGTTAGAGGTGATAAAACTGCTCTTTAAATACTTAAGGCCGTCCTCAGAAATACCAAGCGTTTTAAAGCGGCTTACAGTTTTCACGGCTGCTTCTACTGCTTCTTTTGGGCTGTTGGTGCTTACCCGCAATACGCCGTACGACATTTGCGATGGTACCGCATAAGCGGCAGGATCATAAGACAAATTAAGTTTGGTGCGTAATTCATTAAATAACGTGCCCCCCAACGCAGAAAGCCCCATACGGTAGGCTAAATAATTAGGACTGTTTACTGGTGGCGCGTTAAATGCTGCTGTGATGTAGTTAGTTGCCAATTGACGTGGTTCTACATCTAACTTATTCTCTTTCCAAACCGGCGCTTGCGGTGTAGGTGCAGTGTACGGTGCTGCAGGAAGTGTTGCAAACGAAGCCTTAACTTTTTCTTCGATTTGTTGGCGTGTAATATTGCCGGCCACCACAATAAACATGCGGTTTTTGTTCAGCAGGTGATAATAGTACTCTTTCAGATCAGAGCTAGTTAGTGAGGTTAAGGTTTGCACCGTACCGTCCGGATCTGTAGCGTAGGGTGTGCCCGCAAAGGCATTTTGTATCAGCAGATTGTCCAAATGCTGGTCCGGGTCGCTATCCTGGCTGTTTACAACGGTAATTTGTTTAGATTTTAGCAGCTGAACCTCCGCATCATCAAATACCGGGTTAGTAATGGCTTCTGCAAACAAGTCCCAGCTTTGGTTAAAGTATTTAGAAACACAATCGAGGCCGATGTTACCATAATCGTAAGTTGATGAACCACCAATTGACACGCCAAATTCATCGGCCAGATCCCTGAACTTGTCGGCGTTATATTTTTTAGTACCACAGTCGGTAGCTGCTTTAAGAGCAAGGCTTTCAATACCAGCTTGTGTACCTGGGTAGTTATACACACCTCCTCGGTAATACATCCGTATGCTGATCACGTCTTTAACCGTGGGCTTAAATATCACCTTCAAACCATTCACCATAAATGAGGTGGTGGTATTAGTAGGCAGGGTTTGGGCTATACCTGCGCTGAGGATTAAGCACAGGGAAAATATGGTGGTTATAAATTTCTTCATTGATCAGAATTATTGTTTTGAACCTGAATTAATAGAATTTAAGAATTGTCAGAATTTGTTTCGGTCTCGATTTCTGAGTCCTCTTGGCTCTTGATTCTCGTATCTTGTTTCTCTCTATTATTTTGCTTTAAAAAATGTTTCGGGTGCAATTTGCTGCTCCATGCTGGGGTTGATCAGCAGGCCTGCGCAATACGGTTTGTTGATGATGTATTTGCGTACATATGCGCGCAGATCCTCCTTGGTCATTTTTTTAAGGTTATCGTTATAGGTATTAAAATAATCGATAGATGCTGACGCCCACCAGAAGGATAGCACTTGCGTAAAGTCGCTGGTTACTTCGCCTTCGCGGATCTGTTTAATTTCCAGTTTGCGTTTGGCGGTTTCCAATTGCTCATCGGTTACATAATCGGGCGTATCCCAGAGTGAAATCTGGTGTTTAATTTCGGCAAAACACTCGGCTACCTTATTTGGGTTGGGCACTACTGTAAGGGTAATGGGGCCGGTGTGGCGTAAGGTCAAATAACTAAAATCAACATTGAGTGCTAAGCCTGATTGGATGAGTGCTTTGCTTAATTTCGATGAATTTTGATCGAGGATATAAGAGAACACGTCGGCCGCATAGGTTGATGGTATGTCAGTGCGGGTATCTGGCCCAAACCAAGCCATTTGGATAAAGGGCACATTGGTAATGGGTGATTTTACCACAAAATAATCCACCTTGGTTAACGGCTTAAATTCGGGTATTGGCCACTTCTTAAAAGGATCAAATGTTGATGCAGGCCAGCTACCGAACATGGCGGCAACCTCGTTAAAAACAGCTTCGTGCTTAACATCACCCGCGATGGTAAGCAGCGAGTTGTTAGGGTAATAATATTTATTCTTGATCGAGTCCATCAGAGCCGGCGTAGCAGAGCGGATTACATTATGATCGCCGGTTGGGTTTTTGCGGCTGTACAACTTGCCCCACATGCGGTGGTCCATGCTATCAATCAAAGCAAAAGCCGGGGTTGATTCCTGTCGTTGAAATTCGTCATCAACCACAATATTTTCCTTAGCCATTTCTTCGGGCGTAAAGAGCGGGTAGCGGATAGCCGAGTTCATCAACTCCAAGCCCGGTTTAAGGTTAGCACTTGGCAGCGTAAAAAAATAGTTTACGTTTTCGAAAGTGGTCGAACCGTTAAAGTCGATACCCAGTTCGCTGATGCGGTTCATCAGATCTTCTTGAGTGGGGTAGTCTTTATTAGCCTTAAAAAACATGTGCTCATACAGGTGGCTTAGTCCGTTAAACTTAGGCGTTTCGGTAAATGATCCATTTTTACAGGTAATCATTACGGTTGCTAAGGGCACGCTGTTATCTTCAATCACCAACACATCCAGTCCGTTGGGAAGCTTACGCAAAAATATATTCGAGGGCAGTTTGGTTTGGGCAAAAAGGCTGCAGCCTATCAGGCAAAACAAGGTTATCAGGCAATACTTAGTTCTCATACGATGTTATAAACGGTTAAAGTAGCCATTTGTATTTAATTTAATATTAAAATTAACGTTACACTAAAAACCCGGCCCCTAAAAAAAGTATTTGCTAATTTAGCAACGTCAACACTTCTCTTCTACATGTCTGTACTCGTTTTAACATTAATTATACTGGTAGGCGCATATTTCGCTGGCTTATTAGGCTCGCTAACCGGCCTGGGTGGTGGTGTGGTTATTATCCCATTGTTAACTATTGGTTTGGGAGTAAATATTCACTACGCTATTGGCGCTTCGCTGGTATCGGTTATTGCTACCTCATCGGGTTCGGCAGCGGCGTATGTAAAAGAAGGAATCACTAATATGCGGATTGGGATGTTTCTGGAAATTGCCACCACAACAGGTGCATTGATAGGGGCAATGCTTTCACTGGTAATTCATGCACCTATTATTGCAGTAATATTTGGTGTGATACTGATCTTCTCGTCCATTATGTCGCTGCGTAAAAAGGATACTACCGTTTTGCAGACAGAGAGCCCCTGGGCGCAAAAACTTAAACTAAACGGATCTTACCCCACTGCCGATGGTGAAGTTAAATACGGTGTACGTAAAGTAGGCGGTGGTTTTGTAATGATGCTTTTTGCAGGCGTTATATCTGGCTTGCTGGGAATTGGATCAGGTTCGCTTAAGGTGGTGGCTATGGATAGCATTATGCGCATCCCGTTTAAGGTATCAACAACAACAAGTAATTTTATGATCGGGGTTACTGCAGCCGCAAGCGCGGTAGTTTACCTGCAACGCGGATATATAGACCCAGCACTGGCTATGCCCGTGGTAATCGGGGTTTTGTTAGGTGCTTTAACGGGTTCTAAAATACTGGTGAACTCCACCTCATCGGGTTGGTTACGCTGGGTATTTGCAGTTATTGTGACTATACTGGCCGGGCAAATGATTTATAATGGTGTAACCGGTAAAATATAAACAATGGCAAAGCAAACTAAATTTAAAGATACAGATATAGAAGCCCTTATCGGCTGGGTGTTGCGCATAGGCGTTTTTGTATCGATGATTGTTGTTTTTATCGGCGGGGTAATTTACCTCAGCCGCCACAGCAGCGAGCATATCGACTATCACGAATTTAAAGGCGTGCCCGATTTTGTACATACCCTGCCCGGCATATTCAAGGGTATTTTAGATGGCCGTGGCCGTGCCATTATACAGGCAGGCATTATATTGCTAATAGCCACCCCGGTAGTACGTATTATATTTTCGGCAATAGGGTTTATGATAGAGAAAGATTATCTGTACGTTGGCATTACCCTGCTGGTGCTGTTTATTATTGTTGTAGGCATGCTAACCGGTCACGGAGGTTAATTTCCGCCGCCGCTCATCCTTTTTAATTCTTCGCCATTACCAACTGTGTGCTTACGGGCGCCTTTTACGGTACGTTTACCAAAATTGTAAACAAAGCTGATGCGGGCAATGCGCGTTTCCCTTTTATCGTAGGTACTAATATCCAGGTTTTGGTACATGGTAGATGACTTGTCGCGCAGGGTATTAAAGATATCGTTATAAGTAAAGCTAATATTTCCAGCCTTATGGAGTACTTGCATACTAATACCCGGAGTAGCATAAAATACCGGCCTGTTATTGTACAAACCATAAAATGTACTCGACTCATAATGGGTATACAAAGTAGCCGAAATCGTTTTGCTTATGCTGAAATCCTGGTTGAGATCGAGAACCAGATCTTTAGTCCATTTATTTAATGCGCCAGCATAATCTTTAAAGTTGAAGTAAGAAAAATCGGGGTTAAAGTTGATATTCCACCATTTAGTAATTTGCAGGGGCAAATCTAACTTTACACCATAATTGCTCTCCCGCTTTAAGTTAAGTTTTGTGGTTACTAAAATCTTACTGGCATCGTCCTGGTAGAAATAACTATAATCGAAAAAATCCGAGGTGGTTGAAGCATACATCGAGACTTTGTATCTGGATGTACCTGTATAAGCAAGTTCAAAATAGTCTGTATACTCCGGCTTCAAATAAGCATTACCTACCCGGAAATTATAATTATCCTGGTAAGAAATAGTTGGATTAAGACTTTCGTAAGCAGGTGGATCTATACGGCGATTATAGTTAAATGTTAGCTGTTGCGAATTAGCCATATTGTAGGTAAGCCTTACAGATGGAAACAGGTTGGTAAAATCGCGCTTAACCTCGCGCAGCGCTGCTGTTGTTTCTGTTGGTGTATTGGCATCAGAGATCGTACGCTCGGCTCTTAAACCCAGATTGTAATTAAATTTATCGATCGTGCCCGAATAGTTGGCGTAAGCTGCACCTTTTTTTTCGGTATAATAAAACTGGCTCGTTAATAGGGGTACAGATTGATATACATTATTGATCAATTCGTCAAAAGTTTGGGTATTATCGCTTTTTAAATAACTCGCTTTTATCCCCGCATCTAACCGGCTGTTTTTGGTGATAGGGTTACTATAATCAACTTTTATCGACTCATTGACAATGCGAGTAGGAGCCATATTGCGTAAGGTATCATTATTAAACAGCGGGATAGCCATTGTACCTTTGTTTATTGCCGGGTAAGAGGTACTAATGATGCTTTCGTTAGCATTACGATTAAGAATCGACAGATCTGCATCTGCACTTAACGTTTGTTTCGTATGCCCGAGTGTGCCGGCATAGTTAAGATTGTAATTGATGTTTTCTCTGGTACGCTTTAAGTTTGATAGGGTAGTAATTGTGGAGTCGCTTACCCCATTTACAGACATATAGGTATTTGTCTGCTTATCAAACCTGCTCGTTTCATGTGTGCCTTTAATTAAAAAACCAATGGTATGCGTAGCATCAATAGCATAATCGGTACCGAGGCGATAATCAAAAGAAGGCGTGCGCTGGGTGTTGTAATAATGGGTATTAAATGTGGTAATATTAGCCTGGTCAACATTGCGCTGATTATCAATGGTATGATCTGTTTTTACGTATTTGTACCCAAAGCCGCCAAATATATTTAACTTTTGCGTGCGATAATTACCGTTGAAAGAAGCGCCGGCTTTGCCAAAAGTACCATATTCTGCATTGGTGATTATGCTGCCGTTAAAACCTACATTTTTCCCTTTTTTTAGTATCACGTTTATAATGCCGCCACTTCCGCTGGCATCGTATTTGGCCGATGGGTTCTGGATCAGTTCTATCTGCTCAACATCTGCAGTGGGCAAAGTTTGTAAATAAGATGACAGGTCATCGCCCTCTAACCTTACCTGTTTGCCATTTACAAATATGGCGGCCCTTTGGCCGGCACGTAAAAAAATATCACCGGTACTATTCACTTTTACACCCGGTGCAGTATTTAATAAAGTGAGTAAAGAAGAGCCGGTGGCTAAGATGCTGCGGTCTAAATTTAAAACTGTCTTATCTGGCCGCACGTCATAATATTTGCGTTTGTCTGTTATAACAACCTCTTTGAGGCTTATTTCGGCAACTTGCAGCCTTATAGAATCTATAATAATAGTATGGCCTGCGTTTACCTGGTACGGGCCGCTAATTATTTTATGATAGCCGATTTTGGTGATCTGTAAAAGGTATTTATCGGGCTTAATTCCGTTAAATTCAAAAATGCCGCTTTTGCTGCTTGTGGTAGATAAAATGTTAGATGAGTCGCGAAGGCGGATTAACGCAATGGTAGCAGCTTCGGCAGCCGCATAACTTTCGTTAATTATTTTACCTTGCAGGCCTGAAATTTTATTTTGAGCATACGTGTAATGAGTATAACAGATGATAACGAGTAATAAAAGACAGGTATACGTTTTTTTCATCCAAAAACTCAGTATTGTGTGGTTTAGTTCGACTAAATTAAAAACTTATTGTAATAAGTTTTTGACAAATCGAACCATTTTTACGTTTTAATACTAAATTGGTTACAAATTATCAGATACAGGCTATGTTTTTGAAAATTGTGAAGCAAGTGTGAAACTAAAACAAGGCTCTTACTTTAATGATTATTTTTAATGAAGTATAATTAACTTCGCCCCTAATACAAGTACACGAATGAAGAAATTGCTTTTAGTATTTATTGTGATTGCAGTAAATGCGCATGCCCAGTCTGAACCTAAAAATTATAAGGTTGCTATTACCCGTTTTCAGCAATATTATAACCTTAATCAGCCTGATAGTATATTTAACATGTTTGCACCCGAGGTAAAGGTTGCCTTGCCCGAAGAAAAGAACCAGGTGATGATCAATCAGCTGCAATCGCAGTTGGGCAGGTTACAGCAAATTGCCTACGTAGGTATGGATAAGGGCGTGGCTACCTATAAAGTAAGCTTTACCAAATCTGTGCTGGCCATGAAAGTTAGTCTGAATGATAAGGACCAGATGGGCGGTTTGCTTTTTGATAACTATACCAGCGCATCTGACGCCGCCAAGGCTGCCGAAGCACTTAAGTTATTAAACGTTGACCCATCGCTTGGCGAAACTGCTTATACTGTAAAAGGATTCTCTGGTACTATAGCCGGTACATTAATGATGCCTGCAAACGTGAGCGGAAAAATACCTGTAGTAGTAATTATTGGTGGTCCCGGACCGACAGATCGTAACGGCAACAGCGTTAAGCAAGGCTTGAATACTAATATGTATAAGGAATTAGCCGAAGGTTTGAGCAAAAGTGGAATTGCAAGTGTACGCTATGATAAACGAATGGTTGGCGAAAGCACAAGCAGTACCAAAGAAGATCAATTGCGTTTAGAAGATTATGCAGAAGATGCGGCAGCTGTTATTAATAAACTGCATGATGACCCCCGTTTTTCTAAAGTAATTGTATTAGGCCACAGCGAAGGTTCGTTGGTTGGTATACTTGCATCAGAGGAGAACCCGGTTAGTGCTTTTATTTCTGTAGGCGGCGCATCCCAACCGGCTTATTACTTATTGAAAGATCAGGCTAAAGCCTTGCCCGATTATTTATCCACCCGTTTTGGCAATATTATAGATAGCCTTGCTCGCAAAGGTAAATTACAGCCAGATATCGATGCTTCGTTGTATCCGTATGCGCGCCCAAGTATTCAACCTTTTCTGTTATCCTGGATGCGTTACGCGCCGTTAAAGGAATTGAAGAAATTGAAAATGCCTATTATGGCGATACAAGGCAGCACCGACCTTTACATTAAACCAGATGAAGTAAATGGTTTTAAAAAGACGAAGGCAGATGCTACTTTGCTTATTATCCCAAATATGAATCATGTGCTGAAAGACGCACCTGCTGATAAGGAGAAAAACCTGGCGACTTACACCCAACCCGAGTTACCGATTAAACCAGAACTGGTAACCGGTGTGGTTGACTTTATTAACAAATTGAAGTAAGAAGAATAGACATAATAATTAAATCCCCTTATTGAGGCAAAGCTTTAATAAGGGGATTTTGTTTTTGGGCCAATTACTTCCATGCCTTCAATAGCCGACGGATAATAATAATTTCGCTGGTATGGTAACTGGTATGGTCTGCTAGTTGCAGCGCTTCACGCAATATGCTTTGCCCATCGCCGCCGGGTATCTCTTTGTAGATGTCCTCTTTCTTGAGCAGATTGATAAAGTTTTCGAGATCAATATCGATTTGATGAATCGCATTCTTCCACGCAGTTTCATCGGCAGGGGCAGCTTCTTTAGGCCAATATTCATCGGGCCATTTAGGCGATTGATGATTAGGATCGCGGCTAAACTCCAGCATGTCCCATTGCACAATACGGATATGTTCTACCAGTTGCCAGATGCTGTAAGGCAAATCGTAGGGCTTAGCGCCTCTTAAATCTGCCGGTAAATCTTTTAATGCATCCTGTAATGAAGCGTGTGCACTGCCGCCGCGCAACAGCTTAACCAGCTCATCAATTAATATATGATGTTGTTTATCCATTGGTTATAGTTTTTAGGTTAACAATAATTACCCGCATAAGTTGCATTATAATTGTAAAGCTGTTTTTACACAAGGCCGCTAATTATAAATATTTGGCTTAAATGTTTAAGTTTATCCTGATTTTAAACCCCTAACCAAGTGATCAAAAAATCAATTTTAGTTGTCGCAGCTGCGCTAACCTTTTTTACAAGCTGTAAAAAAGATGGCTCAGGAGTTGCACCATTTCAGAAAGATAGTTCTGCCTTTGCAGCTTACGAAGACCGTTTCCTGGATGGATTATGGAAAATTAATCCCGACTGGGCCACACAAGTTGGCTATCATAAATACGACAGCATCCTGATAGTGCCTAATGCAGACAGCAGGCAAAAACAGTTAACTTTTACCCGTAAAACGCTAGACTCGCTAGGCAATTTTGAGTTGAATATCTTATCTGATAACGGCAAAATTGATTATCACCTGATAGAGAATCAGATGCAATTAACTCAATGGCAATTGCAGCAGGAGAAAGCCTATGAATGGGATCCATCTTCTTATAACGTTATCGGCACATTCGCTTTTATTCTGAATGAGAAGTATGAGCCATTAGATAAACGCCTGCGTAATTTTTATATGAAGATGGCAAACGTACCGGCTTATTATAAGGAGGCCGAAAAACAACTGAAAAACCCGGTTGTAGAGTTAACCAACCTGGCTATAGAACAGCACACCGGCGGTGTATCTGTTTTCGAGTCGGACTTTGCAGATTCACTTAAGAAAACTGCCATTCCGCAGGCAGAAAAGCAAAAAATGCTGGATAGGGCTAAACTATCTGCAGATGCTATTAAGGGTTATGCCAGTTGGTTAAAGGGGATGAAAAACGATCATCCCCGCAGTTTCCGTTTGGGTAAAGAATTGTATCAGGATAAATTTAAGTACGAAGTACAATCTGCCAGTACACCACAGCAAATGTATAATGCAGCTATAGAGCGTAAAAAATATCTGCATAAAGATATGGCCAAATACAGCAAGCAACTATGGCCTAAATACTTCGGTAAAGCAGCTATGCCAACAGATACGCTGGAGCTGATTGGTAAAATGATCGACACGTTATCGGCCAAGCACGTACAGCCGGATGATTTTCAATCTGCTATATCGGCACAGATTCCAAAACTTACTGCCTTTGTTAAAAGTAAAGATCTGTTGTTTATTGATCCTTCTAAACCTTTGGTGGTACGTAAAGAACCTGGTTACATGGCAGGTGTTGCCGGCGCTTCGGTAAGTTCGCCTGGCCCGTATGATAAAACCGGTAATACTTATTTTAACGTGGGCAGCCTGAGTGGTTGGCCTGCCGCCAAAGCAGAAAGTTATCTGCGCGAATACAACCAATACATTTTACAAATTCTTTGTATCCACGAGGCCATCCCGGGGCACTATACCCAATTGGTTTATGCCAATAAATCGCCAAGTATGATCAAATCTATTTTGGGCAACGGTGCTATGATAGAAGGCTGGGCGGTATACACCGAGCAAATGATGCTCGAGAACGGTTACGGCAACAACGAGCCCGAAATGTGGCTGATGTGGGATAAATGGAACCTGCGCTCGGTTTGTAATACCATTGTTGACTACACTGTACACACCGGCACTATGAGCAAAGAGCAGGTTGTTAAAATGCTGACGACAGAAGCCTTTCAGCAACAAGCCGAAGCCGAAAACAAATGGAAACGCGTAAGTGTAACCAGTGTACAACTTACCAGCTACTACAGCGGCTACAAAGAAATTATAGACTTGCGCGAAGCCTACAAAAAGAAAATGGGTGACAAGTTTAAACTCAAAGATTTCAACGAGAAGTTCCTGAGCTATGGCAGCGCACCGGTTAAATACATCAGTGATTTAATGTTGAAGAAAAAGTAAAGAGAATCAAGGAATCAAGACAGAAATTAGCAGAAGGGGCACAAAATTTTGTGCCCCTTCTGCTTTTATATAAATTTTCATTGCGAGGAAGAACGACGTAGCAATCTTGTCGCAAATGCTTATTTGCTATGTACAGCTACGAGATTGCTTCGTATCTCAATGACAAATTTGTATTTTCTGTCTCGGTTCCTAATCCAATTACCTTAAAAATACTATCTTCGTATCACCTTACAACAGAAGGTATTACTCCAATGGTAATATAATCGGCCTGTCGGCAATCGCTTTTATCTACTAAAATTAGGGATCACAGGTCGCTAAGAAACTCGTCTTGCTGTTTATATAACAGCGTATTATTTAAACTTTCAAGCATTTAAATTTATGACACAATATGGTCCTGATGTGGCTGTTGTCCATCCGCTGGCTACGTATACCAATTTAGTTTTTCTTAAAAATATTATTAACCGCCCTAATATTATTGTAGGGGACTATACCTATTACGACGATCACCATGATCCTTACAACTTTGAAAAAAACGTTTTATACCACTTCGATTTTCTGGGCGATAAACTGGTGATCGGCCGGTTTTGCGCCATTGCATCGGATGTAAAGTTTATCATGAACGGCGCTAACCACGAAACCAAACCGATATCAACCTTCCCCTTCGCCATATTTGGTAACGGTTGGGAAAAGATCAACGAGGGCATAGATCATCAAAGCAAATACCCCTTTAAAGGCGATACTATTATTCGTAACGATGTATGGCTGGGCTATGGCGCCTCCATAATGCCTGGTGTTAAGATTGGCAACGGTGCTATTGTGGCAACTAATTCGACAGTAACCAAAGATGTTCCCGATTATGCTGTGGTTGGTGGTAACCCTGCGCAGGTTATCCGCATGCGCTTTGATGATGTAACTATCGGCCGCCTGTTAAAAATCGCGTGGTGGGATTGGAGCGCAGAGAAAATCAGCAGGAATATTAAGTTAATTAATTCAGGTGATGTGGATGCGTTGGAGAGGGCTTTGTGAGAGGCAGAATCAGGATATGAAAATTTGTTATCCAGAGCGCTAGCGAAGGATCTTCTTTACCTTGCCAAGGAGATTTGTTTATCGCAGAAGATTCTTAAGAATGACAAGTCGGTTTAATAGTCTTGTCCATGATTCTCGATTCTTGACGTTCTCAAAATTGGCAGGTGTTTTGCTTAATAATTAATATATCTATTTAAAACATAAACATCATGGCAAAGTATTCAGAGAAAGCGCAGGATAAGGTTGAGAAAACCATGCACGAAATGAAAGAAGGAACATTGAAAAGTGGAAGCGGTAAAAAAGTGACCAGCAAAAAACAAGCTGTTGCTATCGGGCTTTCGGAAGCGCGTAAAGAAGGTGCTAAAGTGCCTAAAAAGAAATCATAAACAAGAAAGGCTCCCGATATTCGGGAGCCTTTCTTGTTTTATCAGGACGATGACTTTTCATAATCGTTACGAATCCAGTCTTCCAGTTCGCCGGCTTTATCTATTTTAATCAGGCGTTCTATATCGGTGTCTTTGATATGCGTGGGTTCTGCTTTGTACTTTGCTATAAGGGCTTTAAGTGCAGCCAGGTTTGCTTCGTCTTTATTATATGCCGGGTGTTCTATTGCGTATTTAGCATAAGCGCCCATAAAAATGGCCAATAGCTTATTATTTCTATCGGTAAGCGTCATTAGCTCGGGCATTAGCTCAACTACAATGGTCGGCGTATCTTGTATCCACTTAAATAAAAAATCTGTAGCAGCACGGCGTTTCTGAGGGTCTTCGGTCCAGGAGGTTTCCTCGAGCCAGTTAACTGTGGCAACCACATCAGGCTCATATTTAACATAATCTGCCTGGCTCACCATTTTATACCCTACAGGTACGGCATACGTTTGCGCTTTAACAGCAGTAGCCATTAATAACAATAATGCAAAAGTAAATATGCCAAGTCTCTGCATACCAAAGTATTGTATTATTTTATTTTACTACAAAAGAAACCTTTTTATCGCCCCAAACAAAAGAAACTTTACCAGATGGGTCAATAATAAATTTAAAACGCTCCACAAACTCTGGCGATTTATCAGTTTTTACCGTTACACGCAGTGCGTCTTCGGCTTCTTTGTATTCCATACCAGATTGCATAGCGGTTTTGTTGATGATGATAACCCACTCTTTTTCGCCTGGAATTGAGTATAAACTGTATTTTCCTGCAGGCAGCGCTTTACCTTCAACAGTTACATTTTTGCTGAACGATATCGTAGTAGCCTCGTTAGCACCAGTACGCCAAACTTTGCCGTAAGGGGCAATATCTTTACCAATGGTACGGCCTTTTACGGCAGGTTGGCTGTAAGCTACTTCAATGGCTACGCCGTTTTTGGTAGTTGCTTTTACGGTATCAGCAGGGCTGGGGCGCGGGCCTTTAGGAGCTGCCATTTGTGCTGATGCATTAATTGTGCTAAAGCTGCCAACAAGTAACATGGCAAGCATCATTAGGTTTTTCATTCTGTAGATTTAAATTTTAGGTAGATTATTAATTTTTAGTAAACGAGTCTATAATTTCCATCAGCGTAACAGCTTCCTCAATGCTGCAGGGGTTTTCGCCTTCGCCGTTAAAGTAGGCCACAATATTGGCAATATGTGGCTGCTGGATGTGCTGCGGATGTGTAAATGTAACGGTGTCTTTGCCGGTTTCGTCTTCGAGGGTTATGGTATTGCCAAAAAATGGGAAGGTGATCTTGCCTTTTGTGCCCACAATTTCGCAAGTATCTGTAACCTGACTTTCGCCCACATTAAAACACCAGGAGCCGTTAACCACAACGCCGTTCTCGAACAAAATTTCGCCGCAAACATGATCGTCTGCCGGGTACTTTTTGGTTTGATTGAGCGAGTAACCATGAGACGCCTTCGGCTTGCCGAAATAGTACAGCATCAGGTCTAACTGGTGCGGTGCCAGATCATGAAAATAACCACCGCCCGAAAGCTCAGGATGTACGCGCCAATTGGTGTCTGTTTTGGCAATCATCTCGGCATTCTCTGTTTTCCACATCCTGATCTGTACCGTGCGGATGTCGCCAACGGCACCATCTTCAATCAGTTTTTTAACTTGCAAAAACATAGGTAATGCACGGCGATAATGAGCAACAGTAAGTTTATTGCTGCTTTTGGCTACTGCTTCAGCTATTTGGCGGGCTTCGTCAGCGTTGCGGGTTACTGGTTTTTCAACATACATATCAAAACCTTTTTCTATTCCGCGCAATACATACTCCAGATGTTGGGCTGGGGGAGTGGCTACATAAAGTGCATCCAAGCCCGCTTCGTCCATCATTTTTTCGGCATCATCAAACCATTGCTCAACGTTGTGGCGTTGGGCATAGTCGGCAGCCTTAACGGCATCTCTGCGCATTACGGCTGCCAGCTTGCTATTGGGAACTTTATTAAAAGCGGGTCCGCTTTTAAGCTCGGTTACGTTGCCGCAACCAATAATTCCCCATTTGATCTGCTTCATTCGCTTACTTTAAAATAGCCTCGATTTTGGTCAACTCTTCATCACTAAATTTGGTGTTATCCAAACATTTCAATGAATCGGCCAGTTGCTCTGGCTTGCTGGCACCAATTAATACCGAAGTAACACGCGGATCTTTAAGCAACCATGATAAAGCCATTTGGGCTAATGTTTGGTTACGTTGTATCGCGATGTTATTTAACGCGCTGATCTGTTTAATGCGCTCTGGTGTAACCTGGCTGGTTTGTAAAAAGCCGGTTGATTTTGCCGCGCGAGAATCCTCAGGAATGCCGTGTAAATATTTATTAGTTAATAAACCTTGTGCCAGTGGCGAGAATGGGATACAGCCTACGCCGTCTTTCTCTAACACATCCAGCAATCCGCCTTCAACCCAACGTTCAAACATTGAGTATTTAGGCTGATGGATTAAGCATGGTGTACCTAGTTGCTTTAATATATCAATAGCTTTTTGAGCCTCGTCTGCAGGATAGTTAGAGATCCCCACGTACAACGCTTTACCCTGGCGAACGATCAGATCTAATGCCGACATGGTTTCTTCCAGCGGAGTTTCAGGGTCCGGACGGTGATGATAGAAAATATCTACATAATCGAGCTCCATACGTTTAAGGCTCTGATCTAAGCTGGCTACCAGGTATTTTTTAGAACCCCAGTCGCCATAAGGGCCATCCCACATAGTATAACCTGCTTTACTCGAAATAATCATCTCATCGCGGTATCCACGGAAATCATCTTTCAATATTTTACCAAAATTTTCTTCGGCCGATCCCGGAGGCGGGCCGTAGTTGTTGGCCAGATCAAAGTGGGTGATCCCGCTATCAAAAGCCAGGTGAAGGGTTTTGCGGAAATGCTCTAAAACATCCACATGGCCAAAGTTATGCCATAGTCCTAATGATACTGCGGGTAGTTTAATACCGCTTTTACCGCAACGGCGGTATTCCATATTCTTGTAACGATCAACCGATGGTAGGTAGGTCATGATGTATTGGTTTTTTTGACGCTAATTTATAATTTTTAGCGAGAACCCGGACGTTCGGGCAGTAGAATACCCAATCGTATCCCCGAATTTAACCTCCGGTCATCTTTAAATGACATCGCATACATTATCCTAAAGTTAAGATACTGTACACCCGCCGCTCCCTCGTAATAATTATGCACGGTTGGGTTGGCCAAAAAGTTAAAATCTACAATTTCTTGTAGTTTTAATTTACGGATGAGCGGAACATTATTTAAAAAATAACCGTGGAAATTTTGTTCTACGTGAGCCTCAAAATATTTGTCAGGCGTGCTGTAATCGTACATGTTTAATAAAACGAACCGGTTGGTACTCACACCATAAGCGAAACCATCGGCACCTAAAAACTGTACATAATCCGGGTAGTATAATTGTTTAGCATTTAAAAACTTGCCCACACCTAAGTAAAAGGCAGCCTTGCCGAACTTACCCATGCTCAATTCGTCTTTACTCAAACTAAGCGCTAGCAAATCGTAGTCAACATCAGAACTAAATACGTTTTTAATGCCTTTGGTATAACTCAGCTCCAGTTTAGGATAGTCTGATGGTAGATAGTACCTGCCGCTGGGGTAGGTTTCATATTTATTACTAAAATTGTAACTGGTTTTAATATTAATAGTAAGCGATTGATTTTCTGGAAACAAAGGCTGATCGACGGTGGGCGTGTAGGGATTATTGGATGTAAAAGCCTTATCCCGGTGCCCGAAACTGTAAAATGCTGTATTTGGAAGCCATTTACGGTTAGCATATTCGGTTGATAAACTTCCGCGCCAGCCACCGCTGATCCGACCTGACAAGGATGCCTGGCCAAACTGTTTATCATATAGCTTTTTGAGGTTTCGCCTGTTGAATAAAGTATTAAAGGTGTTATTTAATGCATCAATAGGATCGAGGTTATTTAGATCATAAATACCTGTGCCACCGCTGAGGCCCAGGTTAAACTGGCCTACTGGTATCGTAGCATTAGCATTAGCATGAAACAAGCGATCTGCAAAACCATAGCGAACGTTACCACCCAATCGCAGATATTTATTGGTGGTAGAGTGTATTTGCTTGATAAAAGATGCACCATAATTCACCGCAAGCCCCTCGACTGTATTATAAAGGAACGATGGGATTATGGGGTTGAGGAAAAGGTACTCTTTATCGTAACGGTTGCGGTGCACTATGCCGGTAAATAAAACCTTACCGGGCGTTAGTTTATTATAAACCCTGTCGAGCGAATCTAGGTATGGCTTTGATTCGCGCTTAGCAGCTAAAATAGCTTTCTTCTGATAATCATTGTTTTCTTCGATAGTCAGCGGCACCGGCCTTTCTTGTTGCCAGTAGGTCGAATCTTTTTTGTTGACACCTTTTGGTACGCGTAATACCTCGGCAAATTCATTTTTATTGAGAGTGGGGTTGAGGTCGTAATTACTATAAACCGCAATAAAGTAGCCGCCGAATTTGAAGCTCAGAAAGCCGCCAATAAATTCGAACTTAACAGAACCCGGCATCCATACTTTGCTGGCAACAGGCATGTATTGTTCTTTTACCCGTAAGGTATCTACAATATTAAGGTTCGCGCTTTTGTTAATTTCCATATCGAAACTGTGGATGCGCCAGCTGTTCTCCACAATATAGATCACTCCGCTAAATACAGGTTCGAAGGCGTGCTTGGGGATCAGTTGAATTTTGTCAATAGTTTCGCCGTTTTCTTCGGTACTGCCCAGTAATTTATAATTGTAAAAGTTGAGCGCATTATCCGCGATGGGTGATATCAGCGGGCGGTTGCTCAGTTGGTCCCAGTACTGGAAATTCTCGTACATGTTAACCTTAATATCTGATGCCCGGTTAAAGCTAAAAGAGCGGTTGCTACCAGATACTTTTGATGAGATCATTTCTTCGTGCACCTGATCTGGCTTCATAAAGCTCAATTTGGATTGCGACTCAGACAGGTACACAATACCGCGACGATTAGAGTCGAGCCCTATTTCGCGGCCTATCTGGTTAATATCGCGGCCTAAAAACTTTTTGGGTGCAGCCAGTAGTTTTTGCAAGCCTTTTAAATAAACATCTGCGGTATAAGCATTAACCTCATTTAAATAAGTTTTGCGTTTGCGGATAGCCTTGCGGATAATACCATAAGCGGGATCTTCGCCATTGCCACGTATTACCACGTCTTTTAACTGGTACGATGCAATGGAGAGTTTAACATCTAAATTTAAGTTGTTGTTAACGTTTACCTTCTTAATTTCTTGCTGATAACCGATTGCTTTAAACAATAATTCATATTGCCCGGCGGCCAAATTGATGCTGTAATTACCTTCGCCATTGGCCGAAGTGCCTTTGGTTGTATTGCGGATTACGACGCTGGCGAAGGGAACAGGCTTGCCTGCATCGTCAGTAATGGTACCACTGACGGTAAATTGTTGCGCCCATGCCGAGGTGCAAATGAATAAAAGAAGCAGAAGTGAAAGAACAGGTTTTTTGAGCATACACAGGTGTTATGCCTAAAGATGTAAAAAATCTATTAGGATAAGGTAGGGTTGGGTGTTAAATTGTGTTAATTGCGAATTGGATGCAGGAGGCCAGAAACAAGAGACAAGGCGAGCAAAGGCATTTTAATTCCCTCCTCTGGGAGAGTCGGGATAGATTGCGCATCGGCAGGGAAGGGTAACTGAGGATAGTCGCTTTCAGAAACCCCTCCCTAACCCTCCCGAGGGGGAGGGAAAAAAAGTTAAGAAAATTTGCCATTTAGACGAAGGAGAAATATTATGCGGTGACTAATTACGGAGTACAAGATCTCTCCTTCGTCGAGATGACAAAAAGGATAAAATCTTATATCATCCCCAACAATTCCTCATCACTAATAATAGGGATATTAAGCTTATTAGCTTTTTCTAGTTTAGCAGGGCCCATGTTATCGCCGGCAACTAAATAATTGAGTTTGGCCGATATGCTGCTTAAGATTTTACCGCCGTTTTGTTCAATAATATCTTTCAACTCATCGCGAGAGTGTTTTTCGAAAACACCGGAGATGATGAATGATTTACCGCTGAGGCTTTCGCTTGCTAATACTACTTCTTTCTCTTCGGATATAAATTGTAAGCCCTGGCTTTGCAGTTTGGCAATTTCTTCGCGGTGTTTCTCGCCGCCAAAATATTCGATGAGGCTTTGGGCAATGCGTTCGCCAATTTCATCAACTGCTACCAATTCTTCCAGTGAAGCAGCCATCAGTTTTTCAATCGTTTTAAAATAAGCTACCAGTTTTTTAGCGACCGTTTCGCCAATATAACGGATCCCCAATCCGAACAATACTTTCTCAAAAGGCATCTGCTTAGATTTTTCGATACCATCTAACATGTTACGGATTGATTTTTCTCCGAATCGATCCATCGTTTTCAGCTCGTCGTAATGGTCGTGCAGATCGTAAATATCGCTGATGTGTTTGAGATAGCCTCTCTGATACATAGTCTCGATGGTTTCATCGCCCAGGCCATCAATGTTCATGGCTTTGCGGCCCACAAAGTGCTGCATTTTGCTCACAATCTGCGGCGGGCAACCCTCATCATTGGGGCAATAAAATGCGGCTTCGCCTTCTTTACGCTCCAATAAAGTTCCGCACGCCGGGCAGTGGGTTAGGTATTGAATAGCGGGTGCACCGGGCTTGCGTTTGGCCGGATTTACGCTGATAATTTTTGGGATAATCTCACCTCCCTTTTCTACGTAGACAGAATCACCCTCGTGCAAATCGAGCAATAAAATCTGGTTGGCATTGTGCAGCGTCGCTCGTTTTACGGTTGTACCTGCCAATTGGACAGGTTTTAGGTTGGCAACCGGGGTTACTGCACCAGTACGACCTACATTATAAACCACGCTTTCTAATACAGTTTCTACCTGCTCGGCCTTATATTTATAGGCAATAGCCCAACGTGGGACTTTGGCGGTGAAGCCAAGCTCTTCTTGCTGATTGTAGTTGTTTACCTTAATTACAATACCATCGATATCAAAAGAGAGATCGAAACGTCGCTCTTCCCAATAGTTGATAAAATCTAACACCTCAGATATATCGCCACACAATTTACTATGCTCACTTACATGGAACCCCCAGCTTTTTGCAGCTTGCAGGCTTTCCCAATGGGTTTTAAATAAGACTTTTTCAGTGTATAGAAAGTACAGAAAGCAATCCAGCGGTCGTTTTGCCACTTCGCCAGAATCTTGCAGTTTCATAGTACCCGATGCAAAGTTGCGGGGATTGGCGTAGGCCATCTCACCAGCTTCGATACGCTCGTCGTTTAAACGCTCAAAGGCTTTGCGATGCATAAATACTTCGCCACGTATTTCGAACATGTCGGGATAGTTGCCATGATCCAGCTTTTTAGGTACACTGTGGATGGTACGTACGTTGGTTGTTACCTCATCGCCCTCTACACCGTTGCCGCGGGTTACGGCGCGTACCAGTTTGCCATGTTCGTAAGTCATGCTCATCGAAAGGCCGTCGAACTTCAGCTCACATACATATTGAAAGTTATCGCCGATAGCCTTCTTAATCCGCTGATCAAAGTCTAACAGTTCTTGCTCGTTATAGGTATTGCCTAACGAGAGCATCGGCCAGCGATGCTTTACGGTTTTAAATTCTTTAGTAATTTCACCGCCTACTTGTTGTGTGGGCGAATCAGGTTCGGCAAATTCAGGATATTGCTTCTCCAGGTCGGCTAGTTGTTCCAGCTTTTTATCAAAGTCATAGTCTGATATAGTGGGCTGGGCCAGAACGTAATAGTTATAAGTATGCTGCCTTAACTCGGTAGTTAGGGTATCAATTTGCTGTTTTACTTGCTGTGCGGCTGACATAAAACGAAGATAGCAATTGTTGTAAACAGATCATCAAACAAACAATAATCCTATTGTGTCGGCAAAACATAAAGGCCGGGTTGATGTTAAAAAGACTATATTTAAGTATTATAAATATCCAACCAGTAGTTAACTTATGATTAAAAAATTACCCACCATGCCGTTTTATGCTAAGCTTGCACTTACACTGGTTGGCATTATTGCACTTGGCTACCTTATTATATTAGGCAAAGAAGTGCTCGATCCTTTGATGTTTGGATTTTTGTTTGCGATACTATTGTTGCCACTTTCTAACTTTCTTGAAAATAAATGCCGCTTGCCTCGTAGCGCTGGTGCTTTTATCTCTATTCTGATTATGATTGCCTGCATTGCGGCAGTTTGTTACCTGATAGGCACCCGCATTTCTGGCCTGGCTGATGACTGGCCAATGCTTAAAAAGCAGATAGACCAATCAACGGCCGATATATCCCAATGGATAGAAAGCACTTTCCATTTAAATATGGATAAGCAAATGGCTTACGTGCATACCACTACCAATAAATTAATGTCATCGGGCACGGCTGTTATTGGGCAAACCTTTTTATCGGTATCATCACTAATGCTGTTTTTTGCATTCATTATTATATTTACTTTTCTGCTGATGCTTTACCGCCGCTTGCTGTTGCAGTTTGTGCTGAGAGCATTTGGACCAAAGCATACCCAGTTGGTGCATGATATTGCAGAGAATATCCAAACCATTTTAAGGCAATATATTATAGGTTTGCTGCTCGAGATGCTGGTAGTATCGTGTATTGCCTGCGCTATATTCTGGATAATCGGTATTAAATACGCAGCCTTGCTGGGTATTATCACCGGTCTTTTTAACATTATCCCTTACATAGGTATTTTCACCGCATTGATATTAAGTACGGTAATTACTTTTGCCACGGGTGCCATTAGTAAAGCATTAATTGTGGCCGTTTGCGTAATTGCAATACACGCCGTTGACGCCAATTTTTTACTGCCGGTTATTGTAGGATCAAAAGTTCGCTTGAACGCCTTAATTACTTTTCTGGGAATATTGATCGGCGAAATGTTATGGGGATTATCGGGTATGTTCCTTTCTATCCCAACTATCGCAATACTTAAAATCATTTTCGACAGAATTGAGGACCTCAAACCCTGGGGTTATCTTTTTGGCGGCGATTACGAGTACAAAAAGTTGGCAGAAAAGGAAATGAAAACCGAATAATATTAATCTTTGCGATAAATGTTTGTATTGATTAACGATTAGTTAATCGACATGTAACATCCGTGTTACATAATATTTTGTTAATATCAAAAAACCCCTTTACAACGTACAAAGCACTAATTTTATAATATAGTTTAATATATAATATTAAAGTTGTGCCCTAATTAACGTAATACACTGGCTGTTTTTGATGGTCGGCTCTGCCATATCCCCACGGCAAAACTTTACTATTGGTTTTTAAAAAAATTAACATGATTGCTCAAATGAATGTGACCCCAATTCAACAAAGGCAAACGTATCATACCTGTAAAAAGTGTAAGCATATTTTGCATTTAAGGGTCCCTCGTGGCCCGCTGGTAAAGATGTTTTTGTTTTGGTTGCCGTTAAAAAAATACTTCTGTACAAATTGCCTTAAAAACAGGTATGTGGTGGTGAAGAATCCACAGTAGCAAATGAAGTTTTGTTACTATTTAACATTGCTGTAATTTAAGTTTTATACATTGCATTAGTTAACCTACTTTTACTTTAATGCTACGTATAAAACACATTATTACCTTATTTTTTTGTTGCGCTGTGGTTTCGGCCAAGGCGCAACACTCGTTTAAATTGGTTCCCCTGGGCGTTTTAGGTGGTGCCGATGAAAGTAATCTTTCGGCCTATATGCTTGCTCCCGAAGGTTCAAATAATTACATATGCCTGGATGCTGGTACACTGCATGCCGGGATACAAAAGGCGGTAGCCAATAAAGTTTTTAATGTGCCTGCCGAACATGTTTTGAGGCAGTATATTAAAGGATATTTTATCTCGCACTCGCACCTCGACCATTTATCGGGTTTGATCCTAAACTCGCCCGATGACAGCACAAAAAGTATCTATGGTTTTGCAGATTGCCTTAAAACCATGGAAACACACTACTTTACCTGGACAAGCTGGGCCAACTTTGCCGATGCAGGGGAAGCGCCCATCCTCAAAAAATACCATTACGAGCCTTTAACACCGGGCGAAGAAATGCCGATTAAAAATACAGAGATGACGGTGAAGGCTTTTCCATTAAGCCATTCTAACTTAACCAGCACTGCATTTTTGGTGAAGAGCAACGATAGCTATGTATTGTACCTGGGCGATACCGGCCCCGATGCTATTGAAAAAAGCACCAACATGCATAAACTTTGGGAAGCCATTGCGCCGCTGATTAAAAACAAAAGCCTAAAAGCCATCATGATAGAAACGTCGTTCCCTGATGAGCAGCCCGATAAAACTTTGTTCGGGCACTTTACTCCAAAATGGTTAATGAGCGAATTTGCCAACCTGGAAACCTTAACCGGTGCAGGCGGATTAAAAGGCTTTAACGTAATTATCACCCACCTTAAGTTGCCTCAAACTAATATAATTAAAATAAAACAACAGTTACAGGCCGAGAATAAGTTGCAGCTCCATTTGATTTATCCGGAGCAAGGGAAAGCGATTGCTTTGTAAGTAGTAAATGGAATCGAGAGTTAGGAATTCAAAACAGAATTTATAACCCACGCAGTCGCTCGGCTCTTGCCGAGTGACTGATATTTAGCGGCCTCTGGCCGACAGGTGCTAAATGTTAATGCTGGCCGGAGGCCTAATGATAGCCGTCACTCGGCAAGAGCCGAGCGACTGCGGTTTTTCTGTGGCTTGTTAATGTTTATCCTTACTCCACCTTCGCCTTGGTAGCCAAAACCACTACACAAGTACCCATCAAAGCAATAAAAGTAAACGACACCCGTAATGTAAATGCCCCCGCCAAAAATCCAATAACCGGCGGACCAACCAAAAAGCCTACAAAGCTAATCGTAGATACCGCTGCAATGGCCGCCCCGGGCGACATGGTTTTAGATCGCCCTGCAGCGCTGTAAACCATCGGTACTACAGATGATACACCGAAACCTACCAGTAAAAAGCCACCAATAGCAGTATATAAAGTTGGAAATAATACGGCAATCATCAAACCTGTTGCTGTAAGCGTTCCACTTATTTGCAAGGTGCGTTTCAGGCCGAAACGTGCAGCAAACCAATCGGCAATAAAGCGGCCGGTGGCCATGGTACACATAAAGGCGGTGTAGCCTGCGGCTATCCACGCTTTTTCGGCCAGTACAATTTTCTTGAAATAAATCACACTCCAGTCGAACATCGCGCCCTCGCAAATCATAGAGCAAAAGGCGATAAGGCCGAGTTTAATTAATGACTTGTCGGGCATTACAAATGCAGGGCCTGCGCTGGTGTGG
>Ga0116227_10000303_pt1 | contig 91855 bp, 62 predicted proteins | sample S1TSphgellanicum_FD_89693 | JGI IMG/M metagenome (GOLD analysis project Ga0116227, IMG submission 89693) | Host-associated microbial communities from peat moss isolated from Minnesota, USA - S1T2_Fb - Sphagnum magellanicum MG | ecosystem: Host-associated > Plants > Peat moss > Unclassified... | reverse complement strand
ACCTCCCCCCACCCCAAAAGCCCCCACCCCCTCCTTTCTAGATCAGTGAAACTCAAAAGACTTTTTAATCCCTGCCCTTTTTTTTCCTCTAAAAAACAAAAACAAAAAAACAAAAAAAAAACCCTTAAATAAAATTCTTTTTTTTTTTTTTTTTTACCGTGCTACAGACGATCTCCTAAATACAATTCCCAAGTATCTTTTTAAATTTTCTTTCCAAAGCCCCGGGCCTTTAGCAAAATTTTGGAAAGTTTCATCTATATCGGATGAAACTACATTTTCGTCCATCCATTCCTTCATCCGCAAAGGCACGTCGCTGTATTGATAATCTGAACCCATTCTCCTTCTCCTGCGTTTTCCTCAGGGACAGAGTTAGGTCAGAATGGCGTGCGCGCGCGCGTTTGCGTCGCTTCTTCCCTTTCCTTTCTCTGTGCGCGATTTCGGGCGCAGGTTCCGCTCTTCGCTGTTCTGGCTGCAGGTAAAACTAGCAAGCGACGACAGATGACAGTAGTCCCCACAGCCGCAAATCGGCCTCTGAGTATGTGCAGTGCTGTACTGATGTGCTGCAGTATTCATCAAGTGTAGAACTGCTGTAAGTACCAGGTGATGCAGCGGATGGGATTCTGCATCCAGTCATAAAGGAACGGACTCGGACTTGATCCATGCCTATCGTACTTATCTCTCGCGTTTATCGCGAACGCCAGGTGATGATGATGATGATGACCTGGTGCAGGATTCCTAGAAAGAGAGCCACAGAAAGAGAGAGAAAAATTTGATCTCTTGGTCATTCATCAGAATCAGATCGATGACCATCTCTCCTAGATCCCTGCAGTGGCAATCATTTGGGTATTACTACTTTTTACAGTCAGCCGCAATTCCGGAGTTTCGTAGAGATCCGCGCACAAGGTGATGAAGGTGTTTCGAAAGATCCATCCAGGAGTTCAAAATTAGTACTAGTTGGAACCTGAAGAAAGCTCACGATCGACAGACAGAATGTGCAGCTAGAGGACAGTGGGAGAAGAAGCAACTGGTGGCTTGGAATTCTGTGGTGATGTCAGATGGTCAGTGGGGTCCACTGAAGAGGTAGCGGAGGGTTCAAGAAGGTTCCCCCTAGTTTGCGTGGGTGCAGCTGCTAGCGTGCTTCCTAGCTAGATGTGATCATCTCATCATCACTGTCTCTATCCCCCCCCCCTTTTTTTATACCAAATTTGCGTGTTGCTCGGGATCATGTACATGGGCATCACGGAAGTGGGTGGTGGATGCCCATGATCCAGCTGCAGTTGCTGAATGAAACTGCAGTACTTGTACCAGAACTGCTCAGGAATCTCCTTTTAGATTGCTGTCGACGCAAGTGGGGGAAAAAATCCATGGCAGCTAGCTAGTTTCACATTCGTAGCTCTAGTAGGCTTTGCACTACTCTGGACTCTGGACCTTGTGTGGTCTCGTGACGTGATGGAAGACTGCTAGGTGGAGTGCTGCTGTTAAGATTCTCTCTCGATCGAGTTCGACATCTAGTGTTGGAACTATCTGAAGACATCGTGCAGCCTGCAGGGAACGAGTATTGCAAGCAGAGAATCTCATCACTGGGGAGAGAAAATGATCATGAGTACGTGACTAGAATCATGACTACCGTCTCCATGACGCGGCAGCGAGAGCAGAATTTTCTTTCGACATTCTTCATGAACACGGAACTGTCAAATCTCATGCTTGCTTGATCCATGAATTGCTGCTGCTGCACATACATGTTTTCTGTTGTAAGCTCTCGACAAGTTTTGCAGATGACAGTAGAGTGTAGTGTAACACGCCGAGTTCATAGGACAGAAGCTCGCGGGGATCTAGAATTGCAGAGGCGTCCAGTAGAGGCAGACATGGGAATCGAGAGCCAGATCTCTAGAGATGGCACTCATGATCCACGACGCGTGGAACCTGCAACTACATCCGCGACAATTCAAGCAGCTGCAACACACGGGACAAAGAGAGCACGCGGCGGGATCAAGAATAGTTCATGTCAGGGTTTGCTGAGTTCGGATCTAGAGGGCCCTGGCGGCCTGGAAGAACCGCGAGGCTGCAGCAGTCGACGACGAAGAAGGGGAGGACCGGAAAATGGGCTGCACACGTTCAAGGGCGTGAGGCAGCGGCAATGGGGACGTTGGGTGGCGGAAATTCGAGAGCCTCGCTTGCGGACGCGCATGTGGCTCGGAACTTTCTCCACGGCATTGGAAGCCGCTCGCGCTTATGATGAAGCTGCTCTCACCTACCATGGGCCTGGAGCACACCTCAATCTTCCCCACGAAAGGACGTATGCACCTCGCGGATCAGCTTCCGCCAAAATCCAGTCGACAGCGCAAGCCGCGCCTGCATATGACTCCTCATGTTGCCGCTGGCCTGAGCTGCCTGCTTCGACTCATGTCCTCACGTCCGAAGCTGAATTTGCCATCAATCAGCAGCCTGGTGCACTTCTCGGAACTGCATCCTGCAACGTTGGTGCCGATCGCACAGTAGTGCTATCCAGGCAGCAGCTCGATCCTTCAAAATTGCAACGAGATTTGACAGACCTGCAGCTCGTTTACTTGCAGGAGTCTTCGAAGCAGCTTTTAGCTCCGCCGGCCGAGGCCAATTTGATCACAGCCGCGATCGTCGAACACACAAAGGAACTGGCAATCGCTGACGCATGCCCTAGTAGTCAGCCCGCTGAAGAGAAAAAAATTCCAGGAGCTGCTGCATCTCCTGCAGGACTGTTGGAGAATCTCTTGAAACTGGAGGAATCAGAAGAGGAACAGGAGTCCATGAGCTGCATTACGTCGTCGTCTACTCCTCATCACAACTTGTTACCGGCGGCTGGTACTAGTCTTGCAACAACTGACATGAAGAAGTCAATAAGAGTCATGAATTGCGGTACTAACAGCACAAACACTCGATTACTGAAGGAAGAATGCTCGAGTTCTTCACCCGGATCCTCAACAAATTCGTGTGCTCCTCAGATGACGGTCCAGGATGCAGGTACTAGCACTACTTTCTGGCCTGAAGCTGCAACCAGCTCACCAAGGTCGGGAGCAGAAGATCATCAGATGCAGTCATGGGAGAGTATGGAGATGCAAAATCCATGGGAGGATCAGTATGCACTTGCAAATGGAATAAGTCTGCCACATCCACCTCCCCTTGATCTCCCTAGCCTATCCCTGGATGAGCCAATTCTTGACATTTTCTGTGATATACCAAGAGCTATGTGCTTGGACAAGCTTTTGTCTGAAAGTACTTAGCTAGACTTCCCAGCTGTGCACTCTAGATATTCCACAGACCACAGAATACAATACACGTGATCTCAAGCTTCCTGTTGAGGTCCAGGGTTTGATCCTTAATGTCATGTGCAGACACCCGCAGATCTATCCCACCCAGTTGGAATCTTTACTGATGATGGCAGATGCATATGAAAGCTGCAACCATCACCATGTCTGAAGTGTAAGATATTGTGGCAACAAAAGCTAGAATACTCTCAAGCATAATTTCAACCTGGGATCTTCTTCAATCTTTTGCTGCAATGTGAGCCATCCTTTTGTGTGTGCACATGACCATTTGGAGCTGATTTTGCATTATTTTTTTAGTGACAAAACATGACTTCTAGTCCAGTAACTGCAGCTTGGAGCTTGCAATGGTGGTGTTGGTTCCACAATGATGATGAAACTCATTCAAGTGTATGAGTTCACGTGATGCCCAATGAGATTTCCACATTGGTTTTTTCACAAGTATGTGCCTGGTTGCTTGGATCTCCCCAAACTCATAAGAGACTTGTTTGCTCCTAGAGATTCCTCCATATGAGACGTATGCAGATTTGCAACATGGAATTCTTAAGTTACAACCACTTTCGCAATCAAAATCCCAAGTGTACAATCTTGTGATTTCATCCTGCACACAAGATTATTGTATTCAATGGTTTGCACTGTGTTATTTGACAAGAAGTGTTGAAATTTTCTGGATTAGCATTGATTGTGGATGCACTTGCACTAGAGACCTTCAATGGCTATCATGGAACCCATCAATCCTTTAGTGTCAAACTAGGACAATGCAGACAGCAGCATCCAGCACTTGTCAATATCCCAAATGTCACCCCACCATTAGGGTTTGTCCAAACCAGTGTCTGCAATCATTCTGTTTTGTCTTCTGGTTTTATCATATGCCCCCCAGCTCTTACCATAAAGATGCAAGAGAGAGGCAGCTGGCTTCTGTAGTAACACTTGAAACAATGTGAAGATCTCAAATGCTTACACATCTTCACTGTTCTCATTTGAACAATAAATTGACACATTGTCAGGTCACAAAATCTTCTGCCTTTCACATATAGATATATCCCCAGGGTGATATCTATTTGATAAGTTCAGATGTCAATGCCAAAGACTGGATAAATTGTGTTTGTGAAAATCAAGGGCTTTAATCCATTACTATGACCAATGTCATCTTCTGTGCATCAAACTAAGCACAGCAGCTTAATATGTGTACTTTGGCTCGGACAATATGCATGGTAATAGTACAGCTTTCCCAGAGCTTTCCCTTAGGCAAGCTAAAATGTGATAAGGATTCCAGGTCTGCAATGGGTAAAGTTAAAGCACACCAAAACCAGCGCACTTTCTCAAAGCTGCCAAAGCAATTGTGAGCAACCCACAGGGGGAACCCAGGGTCAATTGGAACTGGAGAAATGGTCTCTAGATGCAGCTCCTCCTCCATTTTGCAATCATGGACATATGTTGTGTTCTGTGAGTGCAGTCCACTTGGTAAGGATGCTGTAGACCCAAGTAGAAAGATGGCTTTTTGGGACTAACTGAAGGCCAAGAAACCCTGTTAACAGGAGAAATGTTCATGAACAGCTCCAAGCTAAGACTGCTCACAAACTGCCATAATAGCTGGCTGGGTTGGCTTATACAAGGGGTAGGTAAGCAAGACCTAGAGTTTGAACCCGCAACCACTCAGACCCAAGGCACTGGACACAGGAATTATGTGCTCATCCAGGCCTAGATTCCAAAATCTCCTTGCATGTTCCATGGCAGCTGGCTAGATTACAATATAGTCTCCATGCTCACTCTGCTGCTCTCAAATCAAAATACAGAATAAACCTTTGTAGCTTCATGAGAAAACAAAAGCTACATTCCCCCTTTGGCCTTTGTCCTTCATAGTATAAAGTGGCCAGCACAAGTTTTTGACTTTGCCATAGTAGTTGCTTCATTTGGTGACATCCTTATTGCTACTTTGTACATTTTTGAAACAGCAGCCCTAAAGAACCCCAATTGAAAGTAGGTTGCAAGTTGCATGAAATTTGCACTTTAAAGTTTGAGCAAAGCAAAAACAGGTCTAAAAGACTTAGCAAAGGCAGAGATGGTATTTGAAGAATAATCCAGGACCTTCAACATTTCGCTACATTTGTAGTTTACAGGTTGCATGAAATTTATACTTTAAAGTTCAAGCAAGCAAACCAGGTCTTAAAAGGGTCATCAAGAATAGAGATGCAATTTGATTTGAAGAATAGGCCCTTCAGCATTTTAGCTGCCATTTGTGCAAACAAATGTACAAACCTGGGGCAACACCAGCCTTATACTAGTACCAGTCTGGTATGGGACCTGAGGTAAATACCAGGTTTATACATGTTGTATACCAAGCAAAATTCAGCCTTGGGACCTAATGCCAGGACCAGACTGGTATGAAAGTTTTTTAGAGTACCCAATCCCAGTATCTGCCCGGTATTAAAAAAAAAGGCTGATAAGAAGACCAATCTGGTATGTTCAAAAGTTGATACCTTAAATAAAACCCCCAAAAAAAAGACTTGGTTGTTTCTAAACATTATAAATACAAGTGTGGAGTCTGCCATTGGCACAAGTGTGAATAGGACCTAATGATAGAGCCCAATTCTGAAAAAGTTGTTTTAAATTTTAAATCAATTTCTTGCCACAAAAATTACTCAAATGTTATTATATCCTTCACCTTAGGTCTAAAAGTTACTAAATCCATTCCAAGAAATCCCACTCATCAAGGGCTTTCTAAGAGGTTGCCCCAATTTCCCTTATAATTATAATTTTATTGAATTTTCAATAAAAATACTCTTCAACATTCAATAATTTTTGCACTGCATTACCAAACATTATCAAGCCACCCAGATGCAGTATAAATGTCTCAACCTGAGGCTAAATGAGGGTACCTAAGACCAAATTAAACATTTCCAGGATTAAACATAGCCGTTATCAAAGCCATATTGCAATGGAACTCTAAATCCCATCCTACTACACTCTAAATTACTCACACGCAAAAAAAAAAAAAACGGTTTCGAGAACTACTGTAGTACCTTGGCCATTTCAACACATGTCCGTCAAATAATTAATTAATTTTGAACCATTCATTTCAACAAATGGAATATTCTTAAATTTTCACTATTTTCCTTCACAATATTTTTTGATTTGAAAAAAATAATTTGTGAAAATTTGAACATTTATGAAAATAATATAATTAGTGTGGAACTGGCCAAGTTACTAGGGTATTGTGGAGCATTTCGGATATTGAAGTTTTTACCATATGTGTCGGTTCTCTTAATATAGTTCTTTAATTATTTTTGGAGGCCAGATCCAGGTCTCAAATTTGGATTTTGTTTTCTCAAAACCAGTTCTTAAGTTTCCAGTTCTTGCCTATGTGAGAGCAGTTGGTTATCTACACCGGTTCTCATGGACCAGTTTTCATTTACAATTTCCATTTGAAAGTTTTAAATTATTTTTAGAATTATTTACAAATTATTTACAAATTATTATTTAAAATTTAGATTTACAGCACATGTAATATTTCAAGTCTTTTTTCAACCAACAAATGTTTTTTGAGTTATTTTTTAATGAACAAACATTTTTTTCCAACATTTTCCCAACTAACAATTATTTTTTCTAACTCCACAAATCCACAATTTCATCCCACTCCAAAAAACTTTCAAATTCTTCTAGCTCTTTTTCTAAATCTCCATCTATGTCAATGAATTTTACTAAACTAGAGGGTGATTTACAATCAATTCTAAAATCATTAAGCCAATTTTTGTTAACAAATATCAATTTCTCCAAAAAAATTGATTGTAGCCTACATCCTCTTAAATTTGTAAAGATTGCAACTAAAGAGAAAATTCTTTCAGTTTCAATCTAGGATCCAACAATTCCCTAGATTTGACGAATAAGAAATCCCACAATTGGAAACATGGACTCATGTTTTTGCCACCATTGCAAAGGACACTTTATTTCCTTCACATGCATTTGGTATTGTTTGAAAACGAAAAGTTCCTTGTTGACAAGTTTTTTTGTTGGTTCACTTGTGTTATTAGTTTGCTCAAATATATCCAAACTCCAATCCTCATCAACATTAATGTTAACAAAAACACTTTCAAATTCTGCCAAAGGATGCAAATGGTGATGGCACTTTAACAACATGGGATATAAGGATTTGCTATCATATTCCTCAACAATAGCAACACATTATTCCCTTCCAATAAATGAAGATACAAGACAAAGCCTTTTAAACTTAGAATCTAACATCAAATAAAGCATATTATGGACTTTCTTTTCTCTAGATTTTCTCAAGAAAGAAAGGAAAGCCAACACAAAACAAACTTCCTTTCTAATGTTAAATGAAAAAAAAGTTAATTCATGAACATCAATTGATTCCTCTTCCATCAAATTATGTAAAAAAGGTAAAACTTTGGGTGCATCTTTAAATTTAAAGCCATGGATATTGCAAAATTGAGAGCATCACTTAGTAACCAATGACCATGAAACTAGTTCAGGACACACGCAATCACAATAGGAAAAAGCCAATCAACAATGATTTGGCAGATGTGCCATGTAAGAGGTGGTAGTACTTGACCAGTCACCCTCATAGCAATTTGTCTATTGTAACATAGAACTATAATAGTTCAAAACAACAATGCCTCTTGAAACATAATGATTTTATTAGCAAACTTGCAAAATAGTAAAACAAAATAGATTAATAATTTTCAATGGAAACAAAACAAATTGACAATTTTCAAGAAAAACTAATTTTTTTAGAAAGTAAATAAGATTTTTGTGTTTACCTTGTTTTGACCAGGATATTGAGTTTTCTAGGATGAATCCCAAAATCAACACAAGTTTTTGTCCACTCTTGCCTATCCCTTCCAAATTTTTTGGGCCAAGTAATATTCTTTTGCAAATTTGTTTGAGTTGCCTTGACAAATACATATTTGAGACTTTTGCACATTTTTTCATCAGTAGTAACATATTGACATACTTTGGAAAAAAACATGCCCAAAATAAATACCAAATCTTTTTTGTAAACTGAATGTTTCACAATTAACAACAAATTTTAGAAGAAAAGCCATTGTATTCAAGTTAGAGCCTTCATCATTCACATATGCAATGATTTTTTTTTCAAACCAAATGTTTTTAACAAATTTGTCAAATTTTGAACCAACGTCTATCTAGAAGGTTCTAAGCTTCAAACAATTGAATAGTTATATGTTTTGATTACCAATTATATCCTTAAAAATTTACAACCAAAGCAAAAACATCATGAGCACCTTTATTCATCCATAAATAAAAGTTTGCAATTGCTATATAACATATTGCAATACTAGGCAAAACATACAATCAATTAGTTTTCTCCACCAAATGTGGCAAAATTTCTTGTGAAAATTAGCTTCTAGAAGGAAAATTAAGTTTTGGACATAAATGTAATGCTAATCTCTTAAACCACATACTCTCAACAAATTGAATTGGATTTATTTTTTTTACAATTAACAAACCTAGATCTTCATCAAATTCCTTTTACTAAGTATCATCTCTTTTGAATAAATCTAACAAAAAAATTTGACATGGAAGATCCAAATGGATTAAGACATTTTTTTGTTAGTTACCTTTCCACATTTCCTCTCGTCATGTTTTGTATTTCTTCAAGTTTTTGGTAAATTAAAAAATGATCATCATCTACATTTTTCTAGGGATCTTATACCATTCGTTTAGTAATATGATATTAGCCCTTTTCTTGCATGTGTTCTTGGGTTTGAAACATTCATAGGTGCATTATAACATAACAAACATCTTATTACTTGTGGATGCTTTAAGTTCAAAGGTTTGCCATCATTTATACAAAAGAAAGACCAACATTTGCATTTCTTCCTTCTAGTTTCCACAATTTATTTTGACTATGCAATTCTTTAAGACGTTACTTCAATATTGCTTGTTCATTATTAATTTGCAAATTTCCTCCAATTTCAAGCTATAAACTAGGATTTATTTCATACTCTTCTTGCACATTATGTTTTTCCATAACAACTTCATTTATGAAAATATCATCATATGTTTCGCTTAGTTTTTTTTCATTTTTTGATGAATGTTCCATGTTGCAATTTTCACAAAGATTTAGTAGAAGAAAAGTAATCAATAATATTCTACCAAATCTATTTCAAACACTACATACAATTGCAAACGGACAAACTAAAAATAACAATGCAATAAAAGGTTTGAAGGTTTAAAAAATAATTACAAGCATTTACATGCAAAAGGGGTTAAGGTAAGAAAATGAAAAAATGAAGATTTGATGAAAGGTTACAATAAGAAAAATGAAAAAAATAATGTTGAATAAAATATTGTTTAAGGTTTAGGGTTTATGTGTTTAATGTTTGGGAATATGCAAAATAGTCCAAGTGTAAAAAACGTACAAAACAAAGAACACAAAATTAATAATTAATTATACAAAAGGGAGGAAACACTAAGCAAGGGGGGTGAGCTTGAAACTTAAACAAGAAAATAACAAGGTAGGCAAGTAGGCAGCAAAGCAGGCAAAAGCAAGTGAAGTACTTGTAAAATCAACCATGGTGGAAGCAGGTGAGAAAACAAGTAATGAAGCAGGCAACGAAGTAGGCACGAGTAAGCATGAATATGTCATGAAACAAATAGAGCAAGTGAAGCAAACAAAAACAAGTGGTGAAACAAGCGAAAATAGGCAATTATAGGTGACAACAATGACGTAGGTGGGAGTAGGTGGCAAAGGAACACATGAAGCAAGTGACAAAGTGGGCAAGTGAAACAAGCACACAAAGTAGGCAAAGCAAGCAAGAGCAAGCACACAAGGTAAGCACGTGAGGTAAAAAAAACAACAAACAGGCAACAGAAGGAAACAACAAATTACGAAAACAACAAATAGGCAATGGAGGTAAGCAACCATGCACACAAGGCAAGCAAAGCAAGGACATGAAGCTCGTGAAGTAAGCGAAACAAACATGCGAGGTAGGCAACTGAAGCAGGCACATGAACAAGCAAGAAGGAAGGAAAAAAAAACTTGCATTGTGGAAGGAACTCAAAAAAAAAAAACCCTCAACTCCCTTAATACATAACACTAAATTAGATGCAAATAAAAATAATGAAGCTTTGCAAGGTTTCAAGTGAAGAAACACAATGTGAAAGAGTTTTCAAAGCTTTGATGTGAAGAAACACAATGTGAGAAGGGGAAAAATTGGAGAGGCTAGTTTTTTTATATTGAAAGCAAAATGCTTACTGGGCATCATTTAGGGTTTAAGATTCCTTCTTCTAGAAGTTTCTATTTCCTAGTTCCTAGTTTTTACTTAACCCCCTACACCCTACACCCAACGACCACTTAGGATTCTTTCTTCCTTCTTCTAGAAATTACTACCTATCCTCCTACACCTACCACTTAAGCCCTTTAATTGAGAATCGGATCTAAAGAAAAAAAACCTTCTTCGGATTCTTAGTTTATTAATTTTTTTAAAAAAAAGGTGAAATTCATGAAAGGACACTAAGGGTCAGAATATTGATCTGGATATCATTTAAATTGATATATGTGGGTTTTTAATCAATGATGCTCGAGTGATACCCATTGCTCCCTAGGATTCTTATCCAACACTCAATTATACCCACCTAGAGAAAAAAATGTCTTTTCATTAAAAAATAAATCCCCACTCTAATATTGAAATAGTTGTGTTTGGAAATGGGGGTGGGCTCTACGCACCACTAGAAAATTTGTCCCTTTATAAAAATAAACATTGGCCCTGCCATAATGGAATTAGTGTGTTTGGAAATGGGGATGGGCTATGTCCACCTTTGGAAAAAACTATATTTTTATTTTAAAAATGGCCCCACCAATATTGGAATAGTTATGTTTGTAAATGGGGTGGGTTTTCATTATGAGAAAAAGGGGAGTTTTGCAACTTGCCTTGCAACTCACTGTATATATGGTGCAACTCATTACAACTCAATTGTAACTCAATCAAAACAATTCATTTTCAACTACTACGCAACTCCATTATAATTGCACCCATGATGTCATGCTAATGTCATTGATTGTCATCCATTTATTAAAATTTGACATGTGGCATTATGAAAAAATTTGGACCTAAAAATAATTTTATTTTCGAAATATTGATCTCCACTGTTCATTATGATTGTTAATGATGGTCCAAGATTGTGACACCTGGCACAATAAAAAATTATCACATGGCATATTAATTATATTTTGGTATAAATAAATAAATAAAAATATTTATTTTAGTAATTAAGTAGGTCATACATAACCATAGGTATGTAAGTTGGTAGGTTTTAAGACTTACATATTTACTTAGGACCTACCTATTTACATAGGTAGGAAGAAAAATGGGACCTATTTGCTTAAATAAGTATGTAAGTAAGTAGGAAAACACAAGACTAAGTGAACTAAAGAATAGCCATGAAATTATTTTTTTATTTTATGTTTTGCTTTTAGGTTAAGTTTTTTTAAGCTCATCCCAAAATGGCACTTGTATTTTAATGTGAGAATATGAAAGAACAAGCCTTCTATATATAGTTTGTAACGTGGGATTTGAAGACAAAACATATGGGTTAAATCTTTTAGTTATTCCTTAGTTGCAAACTAAGTTGTAATTGAATTGCAATTATAACACTTAAATGCTTAGGGCAAGCCAAATCCAAAAGGAGGGTTCCTTTATTTCTAATGTTTAAACCAAACTTGAACCCCTCCTATTAGCACTTTTGGGGCATTAAAAATCATCAAAAACATAATGAATTGAAAAAGTTATGGCCCTCTAAAGTAGAATGGATTAAAAACTCAAAAAAACAAACCATTAAATGCTACAAAGGCCAGTTTCTAAACACCTAAAAGAATCCTTGTATGTTGTTTTATTGTTATGAGAATCCAAGAATGATTTGTTGAACTTTAGGTGTTGCTCTTATAGCACTTTAAATTGTTTAAAATGATATATATATATATATATAATGAGGTTTCAAAGAGGGAAAAAAAAGGAAAAAAAAGTGTTTGTAAGTTGGAAAGTTTATTTCTCTTCTTGTTATTTTTTCATTACTCCTTTTCCTTCACATTTCAAAGATGATTTCCAAAGTTTGAGGTAGCACTCGCATAACATTTTAAATCACTCCAAATGAAACACATATGATGAAGATATAAATAACTAATGAATATTTATTTTCATTAAGTTATAAATAATTGTATTATATTTATAACATAGTTGAATTGTAGTACTTTAATAATGGCACAATAATAGTCATACAAATTATATCAATGGGAATTATAATCGAAAATTAGTTGCAAATGTACTCCATAATAGATGGTGGAAATGTGGACACGTGACGTGATTACATGTTTGTACATTGTACCTAGTTGCAACATAGTTGTTTCTTTAGTGGCACATTTATAATAGTTCTAAAATCATTGCCACATGCAACTACAATGCAATTTTTTAAAAAGTCAAACATGGTTGACTACTTATGTATGTGTGAAATGTATAAATTATCATATACAAGACCCATTTTCAACTTACTTGTAACTATGATATAACTAATTGATTTTCTAATGTGGCAATTTATTTATTAATACACCATATTTTTAAAGGGATAGTTGCACATTAGTTGTAATACCTAAGAAATAATTGCACAATAGTTTTATATGAGTTTTTTTTGAGTTTTAATTATAGGGTAATGTGGCTTCAACGGATGTGATTTCTCATAGTGTATATCCATTTTAATATTTTAAAAATATTTTATAATATTAGCACCCCACCTCTATTATAATAGTTGTGTTTGGAAATGGGTGTGGGCTATACACATCCTTAAGAAAAAAATATGTATCTATAAAAGCAACACCCACCAATATTGCAAAAGTTATTTTTGGATTCATAGGAAATCTCCTCAAATTTGTATGCATGGGAATCAAAGCAAACCATGATCTTGGGCAAACTTGTAAATTTGTGCCCCATCATCGAACCAAAGTTATATAGTGATAAGATGATTTATGAACCTTGTGATAATTAAAGTCTAGAATCAAAAAACAAGTATGGACTTGGGATACATATTCTATAAAACAACTTGAAATTTACCTTTTTTTCACCTTTCCTACCCAAAAAACATCACAATTTCAATTCAGGGTAACTCATTCCATTCACAATTTGCAAGTTTTGGTCTTTTCTCAAATATGTTTAAACATCTAGGTTATGTTAAAGAGGACCTCCAAACATTACTAGAATTCTTGGTTTTTCAAATAGTCCATGTTTACTAAACATGTACATTTTGACTAAAGGCTATGGGCTTGAATGACATGTGTATCTTTTGACAAATCAATTTGGTTGAAATTACCTATTTAACTATTTGTCAACTTGGACATTTCGTCAAATTAAACAAAAAATGACCACCTCAGTCAAAATGGCCAATGACGTTTAATCCTTTGAAACATTTAATCAAGTTGGACATAAACAAATGACACCTCTAGTCAAAATGGCCAATGAAGTTTTAATCAAGCAAAACATTTAATCAAAATGGCCAATGTTATTATTGTCCAATGGGGCATCCTACCTACCTATTTATACCATGTTCTACAACCTTCTTACCTACCTACCTATCAACCTATTTACTTACCTACTACAACCTACCTTCGTATTTACCAACCCACCCAGCCACTAGGTGTTTGCACACTACGGTGACCTTATATGGATGTCACAATGGCAATTTTTCCTATATTCCTTAAGTACAAGAAAATAAATAAAATAAGATACATTGAAATAATTTTTAAATGGACTCACTTATTTAAAGTTATCATAATCAACCTTTCAAAAATGAAAAAATCAAATCAAAATCATGGATAATCAATAAGTAATGAACTTTTGAATTTTGCCCACAATTTTTATCACACATGTAAAACTCATGGATATGGACTTTTATTTTACAATGGGTTAATATTATGTGTTTGAAACTTTGAGGCATTGGATGAATTATGTTTTAAAAACTAAAGACCCATTAAATAAATGGGATGTGATTTTAATTTATTATGTTATGGACTTTCTAAATTTTCAAAAATTGTAATTATTTTAAAAGCCTTTTTAAGCATTTCAAAATAATTATTTAAAAATAATTTCTTTTAAGATATTTTTTATATGTCTTATAGCATCATGATTTGAAATTAAAAACAAAAAAATGTTATTTTCAATATTAGCTAAATATTCATATTTTAAGCCAGTTTTCAACTACATTAGTAAAGGACTTTGAAAAGGGACTCTAATTTGCTAAAAGTATGACACCCTAACATATTTTTGCCCAATCACCCACTTTATGAAATGAAATGAAATAATTTTTTTCTAGTCTCTTGCCTAAGTTATATTATAACATAATATGCAAAAAAATTATGAATTTTTTTCAAAAGTTTGAAGTGAGATACATTCAAAACATGCACATCTTTTGAAAGTAGTGTGCTTTCACCTTAAAAACACCAAAAGTAAAAAAGACCAAGTTAGTGAAATAGAAAACCAAGTTGATGATTACATTGTTACCATAAACAAAATTTACAACAAGAAATACAACAAATTCCTATTCTATTGTTGGGTAACTAAACACATAGCTATTCCATAAGCAATCACAAATGCTAGAAGAGTATGGTTTTGTAGGTTTCATTCAGTTCAAATGAACCACAATTTGAATTCACGCCAATAACCAACATAGCAACAATAGACAAAATTTAATGTGGGAAGATTTTAAATAATTTCGAAAACTAATTTTTGAATTTTTATTTGTAAAAGCACATACTATTGAAAATTATCCTAACTTGATTGAATTTATGTGGTCTTGGTTTGATTTCAAGAAAAAACAAAGGTACACCTTTGGTGGGGCCCAAACGTGAACCCCCAATTTGGTGGAGGCTAAGATTAGGAAAATCAAATCAACCATGAATGTTAATGTGCCTTGCAAAAGGAAGAGTTGTTTGCCAAATTAGGCAATGAACAAGGAAAATGTACCACTTCCACAAAACAAAAATCATAAATCAACAAGGACAAACAAGAATGCAATTATAAATCAAAAAAATTAATGGACAACAAAGGCCTTAAAACAACCTATGGATGCAATGGAAAGAGGGATCACATCATTAAAGAAAACAAATCAATTTTGGAATATACCTTTCACATAATTATCAAATCACCTCAACAATAAGACTAGATCCATGAAGGATGGCCCATTAAATGTGTTGACAAATGAAGAGGGGGTAGCTTTTATTGATTGGATACCTGGTATGCAAAAATGTGGGCTATTAATCACATTATAATAACTCAAATTAAAGGTAGTAAAACTTGCCCAAACCCAAGCTACAACATTCCAAGATGGAATATTAAAGAACTCATGGTGGTATTGGCTCAAATGTAAACATTCAAATTAATTAACCATTAAACTTACAAAAAGACTTGAGGTTTGTAAAGCATAGGGTTTAACAAACAAAACATGCAAGTGATATTATCAAAATCTAACAACTTTGTATAGCCAACACAATTATTTTGTAGATCACATTTAAAACTATGATGAGATAGGCATTTAGGTTGGATGCCAATTAGGAGCAAAAAAATGATTCACATCATGTGTATTACACCATTCCCAAGTTTAGGGAATGGTTAACAATCAATTGTGCCGTCAACGTTGCATGAAGGTTTATACCAAGATCTACATCTTTAGAGGTGAAAAAATTACAAATGATCACATTAAAGATTGTAAATTAGGAACACGATGACAACGTAAAAAAAATGGATGACTTGTTTTCTATTCAAAGAATTTCTTTCATTCTTTATGAAATCAATCCCTAATGGCATATCTCCATTTAATTACCATCTATTAGCCTTAGAAGGACATGGTTCACGTGTAACTTTAGAAGCAATAAAGTTGGCACAATAGCGTGGCTTGGACATGTTAAATTTACCTACACATACCTCACATACATTGCAACTTTAGATCTATGAATTGTTTAAAACCATTCAAAGCAACCTTTGGGAAAAAAAGAGATAATAGCATGATAAAAATAACCATAGTGAACCAAACAAAACAACATTAACTAGATGGGTGGACAAAGCATTGGATCAATCATTGTCTAAACAAAACATAAAAAATGGGTTTAATCCAACATGGATTTAGCCATTAAATCCAAAGGCCATGGACAAAAAGACCAAGCCCAATGATGTGTAAGAGCAATAGCAACAATGAGGATATGGGGTCCATTCACACTTGGGGTACCAAAAAAAGAAAAAATGACTTTTTAAAGATTTTTTTAAGTTACTTTTTACAAATAACATTTACATGAAACAAAATTAATTGAAAAAAATTGAATATTCCAATATAAGATAATTCATGTGTTAATGGTGATTTTTCACATTCACACATAATTGTGTATGAATATTTTGGTTCAATGCCAAAAATGCAAAAAACCCTAGAAAATCTCAAAATGAGTTTTAATAAACAACCAAACATGTTTTTTGGCAAGATTATTTCTTTTGTTTTATAAAAAGTTTGAAATCAATTGTATGACTTTATGCATTCCTTTTGATTCCATTAAAAAAAGGTGCAGTTTAAATGCTTGATTACTTTAGTTTATAGGACTCAAAATAACATTTACATAGTATCCAAATTATTTTTAAATATTTTATTAATTTAAAAAGACATCATTTTATCTATTAGCATACAACAATCCACTACAAGTATAATAATGTAAGATTAAAAAAAATCCCAAGTTGTCCTTTATAGTCCTTTTTAAGTTAAACATTCCTTTTTGGTACCCCAATCATGAATGGACCCTATGGGGAATGTAAATGTTGCAAGAAATGATAATCCAAAATGAGAAGAGAATGGAGCTATTACTAGCCTAATGGACATGGAGCAACAAGGAACAAAGTACTATGTGCCACAACCCATGAATCAAATGACCATTCCAAAAGCACAAATACATATGAATTAAATAATGAACTCATTATAAACCTAGTTGATCCTACTATATAATTTTTAATTCAAGTCTCTAATTTAGAAAACCCTACTACAATAGCACTTTGTTTTGCCCATGTGCTATCATTGCTAAACTTGCTTATAAGGATAATTAGAGGGTTAGAACCATTGCTTGATTATGACAAGTTTCATGTCATAACATCCAATGAATATTTGGGAATTCTGCAATGAAAATCAAAGGAGAAGGAAACTATAGAACGAGTCAGAAAGGCCAAGAGAAATGAAAGAGAAGAAAAGATGGTAAAATGAGTAATAGAAGCGATTAATGTGGAAGAACAAGCAACAAAAAGGGTCATTGAAAGGCAATTAAGAGTACATTTCAATTTAACTTGGTCTACACTAACAATTAAGGAAGCAGGGGAAAAATTTCATAACAACATCCATAGGGTTTGATTAGGTGCATGAATAAAAAAAACAAATAGAAAAGACAATTAAGACCATAAGAATTCAACTTGTGGGGTGGGCAGGGCTTATTCAAGTGTGCAAATAAAAGAGTTAAACAAAAGAGACAATCAAGATTTTAAAAGGTGATCAAAACCAAAAAAATGCAACCCATGGGGTAAGGGGGGTTTGATTAGCTGTGTAAACAAAGAAATGAATAAGACCATAAGAGGAACTTCAACCTAAAGGGGGTTAATCAAATACACAAACATACAAAATGATCAACACTAAAAAAGGAACTTGAACTTTTGTTGGGGGGGGGGGAGGGGGGGGGGGTGGGTGTTTGATCAAGTTTATGCCTAGAAGATGACCACCATGACCAAAAAAGAACAAACACATTAGCTTGAAGACAAAACACAAAAAAGGGATCTACAATAGCTACTTGATTGGGTACATGACCAAACAATGACCTCACAACCAAAAGAGGACAAACACCACCAAAATAAAAATTAGAACATGATGGCAAGTGTACATGACCAAAACAAACTAATATGACCAAACGACAAAACATAATAAGGGTGGGGAGGTGCTTAACCAATTGCATAACCAAAAGTGACAATTACAACTAGAAGAGACCATGACAAATAGGGTGTAGCTTGAATAATCATGAACAAGACCAAAAGTTTATGACAATGTGCCAAACCAACATTACACATAAACAAATAATTAAACTATGAATCAACTTGTAAAAAATCATGATGACATTACATCAACAAAGCAAGAGCATAAGCAAGGACAAAGTTGGGGCAAGAAAAGGCCATTGAACAAGAAGTTCCATCCCACTAGTAGGAACCAACAATGTTAAGACAAAAACAACTGCAAGTCATTAGAGGTGGATGACGGCCAAAAAAAGAAACAATAAACAAATAGAAATGAGTTTTATGGTGGGGATGCCAAGCACTAGCGTGGTAGTACCTCCAACCAAAAAAAAAATTAGGGTTAAATGAACAAGGTTTACCTTATCAACATAGATGGGGACACCTTTTTGAATTTTTTGATCACAACCATTCATGGTTGATGAACATTTTCACATCAATGGAACTTTGGTGTTCATCTCCATTTGTTTTACTTGTGTGAAAACTAGTGTCCACTTATCATCATATGGGTTGTTGATCATGGGATATTCATTGTTTAATCATAGGGGTAATTGTGTTTGTTAGGTCTTTCTTCTAGCTGCTAGGGGTCCTCAACTTTGATCACCCATATTTCATTCGTTTCTAACCCAATTGCTATGATTTAAATCATGTTCAGAGCACCCAAAGGTGATCTATAAAAGAAATTCAGACCCCATTACCAACAAGCTAGTGAAAAGATGCCTTTGACCTTTAAGCCCTTAAGTGTTCATTCAATAACATATTTACCCTAATGTCTTAATTTATTGAGGATGTTGAATAAATTTTTGTTCAAGGGAACAAAAAAAATGTTATGGGACTTAATGAAATTACTATATTTGGTGGTATGATTTTTTTCTTAGTTATCTTTAATGAATTAATTAGTAAATGTGTAATAGGGTTTGGTAGATTTCTGAAAATTTTAAAGGATCAATGGAAATGTTACTAAAGGATCACTATTGTATTTAATGTGTTAAATAAATTTTTTGGCATTACACCAATATGTTTCGAAGTTCATTATGTGTTTCATTAGATTTTGAGTGGAATTGGACAAATTTACTATGGTGAAAGTACTCAACCCCTTAATAAACTGGGATTGGTTGTTATGGACAAATGAATTCACTAATAATTAAATCATCAATAATAAATTCATTAATAGATAATTCCAAACCTAAATTAAGCACTTAAAAACCTTCACTAAGCTAAGTAGCTTAAACTAACAACTTAGTTCACCTAAACATCTAGCCCACCAACTTAAGGTGAAAGTGTGAAGGTTTAAACCTTTCACCTCCTCTCATCACCATGTTAAAGGAATAAGTCCTTAACTATTGAACCACTATTTAAATGAATGATTTTTTTTATCATCACATATTATTATGCATCCTTATGATTGATATTAGAATGTTAGAACCTCAAAATGACAAAGATGAAACCACACATTTCACACACACTTTTGGAACAATGAAATTGCACAAACATATCAAAAAGGTGGTTAATGTAATTTAAAACTAAAACTAGGTTATGAACTTGTTTTCTGAATTCACACAAGGTCACCACAAATTGAATTTCTACAGGTGGTATTACTTTCCTTTTAATATACTCTTCATAAGTCAATTGGAATTACATCCCAAAAATTCTCGTGCTTTCAAGGTAGATCTCAAATCAAGATGTTTTGGTGTCCCACAACTTTACAAACCCATACAACTCTTAACAAAATCTACCAAATCAAAGATATAAATAGATTTTCTTATAGTTCTTGTCAAAAGCTTTCTAACACCATGTTAATCTTCTCAATTGGATTTTATTTTCCTTTTCAAATGGACAAAACTTTAAAAACATAATTTTGCTTTGTGAATGTAAGCCCATTATGATATAATATTTTCATAGAAATTTTTAATGAGTTAAAAATCATTTGATTTGGACAAATTTGAATCTTGTCATAGAAAATTACAACTTCCCAAAATCTGAACTCCCAAATTTAGAATGCAACTTGAAAATATTAAGAAATTTTCCCCTTGATTATCAAACATTCTCACCTTCATTTGGGTGAATATTGTATTCTCATCATGTCCCAACCTTGCTTTTACACCCATATTATACAATGAAAATAGCTTCAAAAGGCGGTGCACCTCCAAACATTGAGTTCTTGCATTACAATATGGCCAATACATGAGCTAGATGTACAAGAGGAATCCCAACTTGTACAAGTTTTTGTACTTAATTTAGTCCCTTGAAAAATAGTTGTCCCTAGGCCTTTCACATAGATGTGCATGACAGAGACGAGCTACTTTCTTCATAACTTAACACATGTTTTGTAAATAAATATTGAAGGCTTCAATCCTCCACCTACATTGCGAATTATGAAGAGAATCTCGAGAGCCAGCCTATCCTAAGTTGGAAAGGCTCAATCAACCTCCATAGCTACTTGTACAGCAAATTGCTTGATCTTTGGAGCCTTCTCATGAGCCTCCAGCTCTGGTTTCATTCCTCAATCATCTAAATTGCTATTTTTTCATCTTAGCATAATTCTTTTTTTCATATTGGAGGAGTAACTATCGATTTACCTTATGCTTATATTTTTGTGATTATTTATAAAACTCATTCAATTTTCACAATTAGGTGGTTGGCTGTTCATGGCCTGTCCATACCCACAATTTTCTTATTGGAATCAAATTTATCATTGCAGTTTATGGCTTTCTCTCCAACTGCATCAATGTGTATTGCGCTACAAAATGGCAAGAGATTTTTTGAAGCGATCATCTACAGAATATCAGATGGAGTATCCAATATCCAATAGAACTAGCATGAGATTTATCCACAAATCCAAATCAAGTTGATTGGACCTTTTGGATTAATTAAGGGGTGGTGATAACAATGGACATATAAACTTGAGGCACGGTTTATCCATGAGGCTTTGGAACCAGTGTTGTTTTGTTTTGCAATCTTGTAGTGTAGCAACAGTGGCCAGCAACAGAGACAGATTTAGACTTAATTGGCCACAGTTTTTGTACAGCATCATTAAAAGTGTAGCCGATAGACAAATCTATGGTGACACTCTCCCCCTAAAATTAAAAAATAGGCGAAATGTGGCAACTTGTTTTTTTTTTAAAAAAACTAAAAAAAGGGTGATTTTCGCCATTTTACGTTTTTATTTTTGAGTCAGTGTCACTTGTTGGCGATTTTTCACCCCGAAAACAGGACTATTTGAAACCTCAGAGCGAGATATTGTACCTTTGAAATAAGCCATGTTACACTTGAGACCATCTTTGTGTTGATAATCATTATAGAGTATAGTAGCTTCAAGGGATTTTGCCCCCTATCAACTAGGTGAGATGATTCATCCTAATCCTTTTTGCATTTCTTGACCTAAAAAATATGATTTTGACACATTCAAAGGATTTTTGTGAAAGAAAAATGGGGAACTTGCCAGATTTCAAAAAATAAATTTTTTAAACCAACAGTCTATTTGTACAAACAGGTTCCAGCATGCCCCAAAATTTTCAGGAATATTTTCGTAAGGAAAATAAAGAATGTAATGGAATATTTGAGAATATATCCTATGTCAAAATGGAATCCTCAAAATTAATTAATTAATTAATTATTCGACAAACATGCATCAAAGTGGCCAAGGTATTACAATAAATTTTTTTTGTCTTGGTAAGTTTTTTTCTGGTCGGCACATTCTTTTCCAAAATGTGAGAAAGAGTGGTTTTTGGGGTTGTCTTTTTGATTCACCAAATTTCAAAATCTTTTATTTTAAAAAAACCACCAGATTTTCCATCAGGTTTGAGCAGGTAGGAGAAGTTGTAAAAATGTAAATTTAAATTTAAAAATATTTATCCACAGAAGGAGATAAATAATTTAAAAAATTTTACATTTAAAAAATTAAAACCCTGCCAACTAGAAATGAACCAAAGAACCCAAAAAAGGGAGAATACAAGGAACAAAACGGAAGGATACAAATGCTTCAATTTCCATTTTTGTAATACGGTCAAATTTGGCTAAAATCTGCGTATCTATTCACTCAGATCCCCCACTCATGAGAACTACATCACCAAACTGACAAAAACAAGCAACTGGGTCCTTCAATGTTGTAAAAAGTGGGCAAAGACGTGCAAAATTGGAGTGGAGGCGGGGGAATTAACAGGGGGGCTGGGGGAAGAGGAAAATAATATAAAAATAATATAAAATTGTGAAATTATTTTTCCTTTGGGTTTTTTTTTTCCTCCCAAAACCATCACCTGGTCGGCATCCAACGTGACATTCGTTCGTGAGGAGATGCATCATCCTATTACGTTCGTTCATGAGGAGATGTATCCCATTACGTAATGCACAAAAGAGCTACCATGCACACCTTTCGTCGTCTTCGTTCGTTCAAGACTTGCTTTCTTTCTTTGTTTCTTTCTTCCTCCCTCCCTCCCTCCCTCGTGCACACGTTGTCGCGCCGCTACACCCAAAGTCCACATTTCAATGCAGATTTTGCATTCTTTGTAAACCGTTTTTGAAGAGAGAGAGAGAGAGTCTCTTGACTGCAATTGGGTTTCTGTCCGCACAGAAAATCGATTGGAAACTTTTGGCTGCAAAAATTGACGCTCTAAGTGTTCATTTTGAATCTTCAACATTGGAGTACTTAGATTCTGGCCGCTTAGATTCTGGTTGAGGATTGAGAAGTAAACCGAATGTGGAAAGAATGAGGAGGAGAGGGAAAGAAGCACAATTTTGTGATGTCGAACTTTTGACAAGAATTGGGTGAGACCTCATGTATCATGGAATGATCATGTGAGCCAGCATTGAACAGGCAGACTGGCAGTTTGAAGAACATAGCTGAGGAAAGACAAAGAGATATGGAGCACTGCCAGAATGCTGATGATGTTCAAATAGGGTTTAGAAGACATTTTATGTGAGACAAGAAATTCTTGAACTCTAAGCCCAAAGGATTCAAGGCTTCAGAGTAGGTTGGTTCTATGGCTGGTCCTCGGGAACCTGGGAAGGAGCCGATGGGACCATTCTGGCACAAGATGCTCATTGTCATGTGTGTGGGATGCATCCTTTTGTTCTCCTTCTTTGTGTTGATGGATATGGCAAATGTAATGACAAGGGTTAAGGCAAGGTGCAGTAATCCAATTCAAGAGCTGAATTCACAACAGTTTTCTAAGGCTAGCATTCCACTGAAAGATGATGAAACATGCGTGGCCAGAACACAGCATCTTCTCTACAGGAAGGATCCACAGCGGTTTACAGCATCTCCTGAGCTAGATGCTGCATGGAAACGCTATGGGGAGCTGCACAGAGCATGTTCATTCCAAAAGAATTTGACACATGCGTTTTTGCATGAGCGGAAGATGAAGGCTCATGTTGATTGCAACTACCTGATTATGATCGAGGGTGCATTCGGGCTTGGAAACCATTTTCTTTCTCTCATCTCTGCTTTCACTTATGCTCTTGCTACCGACCGGGTGTTCCTGATTGATTCCAGAAGTTTGTTTGCAAAATTGTTGTGCGATCCCTTTCCTGGTTCTTCATGGTTGCTCCCAGTGGACTTCCCCTATGAAGAGGTGGCAACTGCACCTGCTTTTATCCATGCAATTGACTCCGAATTCAGAGATGTTGACTTGTTGTGTTTGCATCTTGAGCACATTCAGGTAAATTGCAAGATCATGAGAAGTAAGGAACTAGACTTGCTGTTTCAATAGTTGCAGGAATAGGGTTTCCATGGATCATGCACATTTTGATGAGTACATATAGCTCATCATGCAGTTGTGCACAGCAGTGCTCGTGCAAGACTCCCTGTGGCTGTCTACCACTTTGGTATCAACCTTTATGTACCAGATTTCCCTCTTGAAGACAATGGGTTTTTCCAGCTCCCAAGATGCTGGACCTGGGCACACCTGCAATAGAACCTGCCTGCAGTATCTTAGGTATTGATCAGGTGAGGACTTATTCTATTTGTGGTGAAGTCTATGATGTTTTTTGCTCTGAAGGAGTGAGGTGGGTGGGTTGAATTGATGTTTGCTCACAGAGTTGGGGAGACAGTCAATTTTTCTGTGATCAAAACCAGTTGCTTCTCATGGATGTGCAATGGCTTGGGTGGCTAAGCAATCAGTACTTTGTGACTCGCCTGCTTATGATTCCTTCTCTTTGGGAGCGTTTGCATCCCATTTTCCCATTCACAGAGGATCAAGTGTTTTTTCACCTCAGCCACCGTCTCCTCCTCCCTCACAATGACATTTGGGCTCGCATTTTGCGGGAGTATTGGAGTTATATCTCAGGCTCCAGGACTCATGTGGGCTTGCAGATCCGGCTCCATGGCCGCAAGGATCCTGGAGCTTTTGATGAAGAAGTCCTGGAAAGAATTCTTCAGTGCCTTCAAAGTCAGAAGGTTGGATCAAATTCATTCCCATTCTAGATAATCTGAATATTTTCTTGCATCTGCCAATGCACTTGATGGTAAATTAGTTGCAATTTTGGTCAACAGTAATGGCATCCTCTATGAATCCATGTCCACTGCACCATATGCCAGGGTCACAAATCCATTCATGAGACTGACCTGATCATCCCCAGACTTGCCCTTCATTTCTGATTTTATGTTATGCCAGGTGCTACCAGAATTAGTTGAGAAGGAGAACATTGAGGCACTCTCTGGTTTCTTCCTCAAGAGAAGGGAGGGTGAACTTACATCAGCAGACATTGCAGTGCTGGTTGCATCACTCCAAATCCGTTTCTATGAATCTTTGAGAGATTCTTATGGTGCAATACCTAATGCAGAAAGTGCCATGATACGTTTCCACACAGTATCCCATCTGGTATGTTATTCCCAAATGAACCATTTCCAGACTTTCTCACAGTATATGGTACAGACTTTATGCAGTAGGTGGGTTCAATCCAATCCCATTTTGTCTGTGTGGAACAGATCTTCACACAACTACAAAACACAATTGCTTCAAAATGCACAAATGCCTATAGCTGTCACAATTCACAATCATCAATGAGGTCATCCCTTTACATTGCCCATACTCTGGATGTCAGCAGAACTGGGTGTTCTGCAGAAGCAACTGTCAAGATTAGCTTTTTCCCTTACACTGATTTTATGCACCAGGGGCGTCAAGATTACACAGTGCAACAGGCACAGATTGCCTTCGTGGAGATGTGGCTGCTGAGCTTCAGTGATGTACTCTTGACCAGCCCTTATTCAACCTTTGGATACATCCCACAAGGTAATGTCATTATTACAAGAACTGACTTTCTCTACACACAATGTGAGAGCTCATGCTGGTGCATACAACACCCTTCCTTCTGCCTGGAAGGTGCTTTCCCTGTAGGATGTTTGGCTGCAAGTGCTGAATTTCTTTCATTACTGGCAACATTGCTTGTGAGTAAGTACAAACTAGAGACCAGCATGTAAAAGTGAATGGAACCACATAACATTGCATTTGATGAACTTGATTCCACTTCTCACAAACTATTCACAGAAGCTACATGCATTGATGCACACCCAGTTCTAGCATTTGTGTTGTATGGACTATGGACATATCTGTTGGAAATGCTGCCATAGAGTGCTGCTGTTCCTCTTGCCTTGAATTCTGAAGAGTTGACAGTCTTGATGGATGGTGCTGCAGCCATCGGAGGGTTGAAACCTATCATTCTGAATATTCAGGGAGGTAATATCACAGCCAATGGGCCACAAGCATGCTTCAGGGGCCAATCAATGGAGCCTTGCACTCACTTTCCACAGAAACTTGCCTGCAGAGGCTCCAAGGAAACTGTAGAGCATAGCAATTGGATACAGAATCACATCAAAGAGTGTCAAGATAAAGAAGGTGGTCTTCAACTGGTTGACCATGCTGAAGACCCCTCCAGTGCACACTTGAGGGAATAAAGTCACAATCTCTCTCCCTCTTCTTCTATCACATCAGTGGCTTCTGCACATGATCACCTCACCTATTCACATCATCCCAATGGTATCTCTGCAGATCCTCTGTAAGCACATCATTACCTTACTCATATCATCCTGATGGTATATCTCTGCAGATTTTTCTGGAAGACCCATCTTGCTTCATACAAGTCCTCCATTGTTCCAACTACATTAGGCATCTGATGATGAAAATATCAACTCTCTCTGTCCTATCTGGTACAAGACCATTCATCACACTCAATCTTCATTTCATGTGCTAATTGAGTCAGAAGAAACGTTAAGATCCAAATATAGACATGGTCCTAGTTCCACAGGACATGGCCTCCCTGAAATTCAATTTGTGCAGTAATTGCAAGTTTCTTTTTGAGTTGATGAGAACTGGCCGGCATCTTTTTCCCCTCAATTTCCAGAAACAGCTAGGTCTTCATGCATGAATATTACCTGCCTGAAAAGAAGTGGATCTTTGAAATTCCATTTACATCTAGATGTCTTGGATCATCTACTTTGTGCAACTCAAGCCACAGTGCCAATGTAAGTCCTTTAGACCACATAACAAGCCTTGCAGAGTAAGAACTTGTTCACTGGAACCATTGAGGGTACTGTCTCCTGCTGCTGGTGGTCAGGATGCATCTGCACAGAACAGAATTGGTGGACTTCTATTGGGAAACCTAAAAGAAGTTCAACAAGCTCCAGAATTCTGAATGCCTCATACCATCCCTGATATATAATCTTCATCAAACATGACTGTACAGTTTCAATGACATCACTCCTAACTTTGTATCATTTGGACACATGATAAGAACAGAAATGTCATCATGACTGCCTTGCCTCAATGCACCAGCTGCTAATCCTTTGGCCGCTCTTCCTGCATTGTTTTCAGTATGCACAAACTTCACAGCACCAACAGTGTTAATCACACCCCACAACCCATCACTGGCAACAATGAAAAAATTGTCCTCTGGGGTTAAGAAACCTTCCCAGATGTCAGGCTCTACACTTCAATGGTTTTTCAATCTGTAATCTCTGAAAGATCTAACATTGCCGATATTTGATCACTGTAGTAAACTCCACCAATCAGCACAACCTCTCCGCCCTTGCTTTCCACCTGTCAAAGAAACAGTGGAAAACTATCTATCAGGATTCATCCTTGAATCATCTTATACTGCCACTAGACAGATTTGATTGTCCAACAATGCACTTGAGGATCCAATCCTATCCAGCTCAAAGGCTGAAGGCACCACATTTCAGAGAAAATGAGAGATGCTGCTGACTTGCATATATTCAGCTGGGATGAAAGGTGACCATGGCCTTGCACAAAAGTATATGCCCCAAACTAAATACCAACTACTCAGAATGATAAATCATGCTCCAACTGGCTTGACTGTGAACCTCCTCATGGAACACAAGCCCAACACTGAGCCAAACACATTTGGTTGTTCCATCCAAATGAGATTACTTGTGAGCTAACTCATACAAAGTACCAAAAAGATCTGCAGAAGTTAGTGTCTAAGAACACTACCTAAGCAAGCAATTGTAACAAATGGACCTCAGTGAGATACCATCTTCTGCTCCTTGGCATTCTGATGTGCATGGTCAACACTGAGATTTATTCCCTCACCACCTCATGATAGGACTGCTCTGGAGTCACCAACATTTGCAATGATGATTTGTCTCCCTTTGTTCAACAATAGGGCCGGTGTTGCTGTGGACCCTGTTCTGAAATCCAGGTTTAACTTTCCCTTGGTCCAAAATCCTGCATGCACACAACATCTCGTGGTATAAATCTCCACTAGCTCAGCTGCATGTCACTCAGTACTGATGACAAAGATGATGGCCCCGAAACCTCTTGGGAGCTAGGTTTTAAGTTTTGATGCCCCCCATTCTTTTGCTAGGTTTTTGAGCAATATCCTACGGCTCTGTTGGGAAACTCTAGCTCACAGTCTGGATGAGGACTGACCCTTGAAATGGATTCATTTGCATACTACTGATTTGACAAGATCCTACATGTGAATGTTCCAGTCAAAGGCAGGTCTGTCAATGAAGAAAGCAACTTCCAGTCTTCCAGTGTGAGACAAAGTGCAGTTGTGGTATTGTGAGATCAGACAGCCAAGATGCCAACTTGACTTATGTGTAGAGCTTGCTGGCAGGCACAAGGGCAAGAACTCAGTTGCTTGATGAAACAAAACTAGCTCATGGGTATCACAGACTAATGTCAAAATAGATTGAAAATTTGCAGAGATTATTAGTAGTGGTAGGCTAGATTGAATTGTTGCAGCAGCGAGAGATTTTCATAACTAGGCAGATTACCTACTTCTTATCAGTATTGAAGTAGGTGTCAGTGATGGCCTTCTCCACCAACCTCATAAGCCCACCTTCCATCTGCCCTAAAGTTTCAGGACCATCGAACTATGGTAGCTAAATCAAATACTCCAAAAACACCAAAATTTGAAAGCTGCCTGTATCTCATAAAATTGCACTTTCAATGGTGAGGATTTATCAATTTTCACCCAAATTACACATGTTTAACACAACAAGATTCAGATTGAAATCCCCTACAACACTACCAAGTCGGATTGTTTAAAATGTTGCAAAATTCCAGCTACTGGGAGGTTATGTGCTTGCAACTCCCTCCTGTCACTCGGCACTGGTTTGGTCAAATGTCAATTAAGGGTTAACCTCCCTTGTAAAATGATCCAACTTTAAAATTTTAAAACTTTAGGAGAACATTAGGAACTCCTACATTTTCATTTGCATAATGAATTATCCATAGTTCATCGAGTGTTATTAAATTACAAATCTAAATATTGTCATTGGTCTGTGCTCACAAATAGGTAGCCATGTCTTTCTTATCACATTCAGATTTCACAGGCTATCTTTCTCTATATGACAGCCCAATTTTCACATTGCCCCCAAAGAATGATATTGCAAACCAATGGACTCCGTCCCAACAAACAGGAAATAAATAATCTCTTCCCTATAGTAAGAGCAACTCCACCCATACTCAGCATTTGACCCTGCAATGATATTTCTCACATGCAAGATTACCACCTATTTGTTGTTCCCAAGGCTCACCCATGAACTTGAAGCTGAGAGTCCAGACTATAAAAAGTCAGAACCAGTGTTGGCTGGTTTCGGGTTCTAGGTTGGGTTCAATTATGGACTAGGTCTAAGAAGCAGACTTGACACAGTTACATGGACTCTTAATTGGTATAAATGTTTTTCCATGGTCCGGGTCGTAAGGTTAGGTAAAGGCTAAGGTCTTGGGTTTAAATAGGGTTTAAGATTTCTAAGTTCTAAAGTCTTAGGTTTGAGTTCTAGAGTTTTAAGTGTTAGCTCTAAGTTTTAATATATAAGGCCATCTCTGATGACAAAACCAAAATGACCTCTACACAAAAGTGTTGTGATGTTCCATATATAATGTTCCCTATGTTGGATAAAAGCCCAAATAGGCCTTGTGTGAGTGGAGACGATGTTGACAGACTATTCCTTATGTTGTTCCTTATTGTTATTTTTGGTGATATGTTGGGAAACATTTTGGGAACCTTGAAAACCTATTGGAAGTTTCAATGGAACACCCATACTTGAGGGTGTTACCTAGCTACCTAGCATAAAAAGTAGTCAAAAAAATTTATTTATTGAATACCATGAGAAAAAAAACTGGAGGCGAACGTTTCAAAAAGTGAAATGCTTGCAAGAATGCACCTTTCACTTTTCAAAACGCGAAACCTCTTAGTGAAGGTAAAATCGCACTTCATCATATGACCTTCAAACACACTAATTTTTAAAATTCTATGATCCTTGTAAGTGTAAGATTCCTCCAACTCTCGAAGTGTAGGTATAAAAACCCTCACCATCCTACACCTCGTGATCTAATTACATTTAGGTTAATGAAAATCTTTGCTGCATAAAGCCCACAAGTTGGGGACATTCCCAAAACACGATGTAGGACTACTACCCTATCATCTCCTCCAAGTAGGGTTAGTAAGCCCCAGGGTGCGGTTCTCAAAGTAAACAACCGCACCCTGGGGCTTACTAACCCTACTCGTAAATCCAACAAACAAATTGTGTGGGAACCTTTTGGAGGATAAAAAGCCAACTAATCAATCAATCAATCAATCCATAGGTACTAATAAGAAGAAACAACTTCCAGCAAGGGGTGTGTCACAATGTGGCCTTGCCATTTGCATTAAAAAGTATCTGAAGGCAAAAGAAGAATTATGAAAACTCAAATACTTGAACATGCGAAAATATAATCTTCAAAAAATCTTCTAAAAGAAACCAAAATCCTTCAAGATATTACAACTCTATAACTAATCTCAATTTTCAACACAAGCCAAAATATCATCTTTCAAAAAATCCTCATATGAAAATAGACCTATTATTACCTAGGGGGAAAAATCCCTTAAGCTACTATACTCTATAATGAATCTAAACACAATATCCCTTGCCTTGGTAGGCAAGACCAACAAAGGGATCAAGACACACCTTGGGAGGCTGGGGACAAAAGGAAAGTCACAGATGGCACAGAACCACACCATAAAAGAAGAAGTAAGTGAACTAAGTAATCTGTAGAGCTCAGTTCAAAACAATGAACACTCTGCCAGAAACTAACTACCTATTTGTAATCTTTTCCAAAAATGTTGAAATGAATCTAAACATCCGGATTTGTGCTAAATGGGGGAAAAAGAAAATGCAAGCCTGAAGACATCTGCAAACCCAAAGAAGAAAAGGAAACCAAGTTTGGATAATTCACTCCAAGAATTGCATAACTTAAGCATTCTTCACATGGGCCAATTTCATTCTGATTTCTGGCACATGAAAAATTATTAAAAGAGCAAATCTCACGAGCTAATTATTCAGAGCTCACAGCTATGTATCAGGCACAATTTGTACAGTGTATTTGGAGGGCATGTTATCGAGCTCAATCTGTCCTCCACAAGTTCAGGGCATTTCAAAAGATGAAACGCCTGCTCCAGCATACATCTCGGTTTTTTCAATAGCCCGGGCTCTTCTTTTGTTTTTCTGTGATACCTAGCGAGTATCGACAGCATTCATTGCGAGGGAAAAAAAAGACAACAAAATAAAGTAATGCCGGTGCTTTACTCAGGGTAATGCCCTCCAGGGGGGTGTTCTCTAAAAAAGGAGCCATACAGTTTATCATCATCACACAAGAGACGTCCAAGAAACCAAAGGAAAAAGGAGGGTGAGGGGGGCGTGGATTTGATCGAAGGTACCTAAGTAAGTGACTCAAAGAAGCGCAAAGAAAATTTTGTAACAAAAGCTTGATTTGATTCTCGAGAACAGCGCGCGCCCCGCTGCTGCTGCTGCTGCTTCTGGCTCTTCTTCCTCGCTTTCTTCAATACTCAAGGGTGATAGTCGCCAGCGCTGTTTAGGGGAAGAGAAAATTGGTTTGAAGTAAATTACCGATTTAGCTGCCCGCCCCCAATTCTCCTCCCGAATCCCTATACAGTAGCAGCAGCGTATAGGCAGGGCAGCTAAGGCCGCATTTTTTAAAGAAAAACAATTCACAAAAGACGGTAGGGAACAGAAGTGCGTCCAACTCTACCGCAGGTAGAATGCACTGTTGGAGATGTGTGCTTGAGCGAGGATGAAGGGCAGGTTTTGCACTGCAAGCTTGTGAGGAGAAGGAGGGGGAGGAGATGGAGAGAAAAAGAGTCTGGTTTGGTTGTTTAGGGGACGAGAAAAGAACAGAAAGAGAGTAGTAGTAATGTGACAATAATAATGTGTCTGTCCGTGGTTTCCGGGAGAAAGAAACGAGTGGTTTAATAATGTCTGTCTGTGACTTCTTCCAGTCGAGGAGGAGGAGATGGAGAGACGAGTCCGGTTTGGTCGTTTAGGGGACGACGAGAAAGGAGGGGAAGAGAGTGGTGTAATAATGTCTCTGTCAGTGGCTTCCGGTTGAGGACAAGATGGAGGGAAGTCTGGTCTACTGTCGGTGGCTTCCAGTTGAGAAGAGTGGGAAGATGATGGTAATAAGTCTGGAAGAAGGAGGAACAGTAGAATCGGGAATGTAAGGTAGAGGAGTGAGAGGGTTTGGAGGTCAAGAAAGCTGTTGCGATTATGGTGTTCTCAGTGGAGAGTGGCAACAGGGAAGAGGAGCAAGAGCAGGAAGAGGAGGAGGAGGAGAAGGAGGAAGACGTGATGCCTTTTACTTTTCCTGATGAGGTGCTTGAGCATGTGTTAGTTTTCGTGACTTGTCATAGGGATAGGAATGCGGTGTCGCTTGTGTGTAAGGCATGGTGTAAGACGGAAGGATGGAGCAGGAGGAAAGTCTTCATAGGGAACTGTTATGCTCTTTCCCCAGAGGTTCTCGTGCGCCGCTTTCCCAACATAACTTCGGTGATCATGAAAGGACGTCCGAGGTTTGCCGATTTTGGATTTGTGCCCGCCAACTGGGGCGCTTACATTTTCCCTTGGATTCAAGCCATGGCGACGCGTTACCCTTGGCTGCAGGAGCTCCGCCTTAAGCGCATGATAGTGAATGATGCCAGTTTGGCAAAGATTGCCCAATCTTTCTCTAGCTTTCGATCTTTATCCCTCACCAGCTGCATTGGTTTCAGCACCGATGGTCTGGCAGAGATCACCAGACACTGTAGGTAAGGTGTTCACTTTGTCCCTCCGCATGTCTCCGGTCCATTTGTACTTTATTGTTCACCACTTGAGAGATCTCAGCAAAAATGTGCAGGCCAGAGTTTGATGTGTTCTACATGTATCTGCAAACAAATCCCATATGCTCCTCCTCTTAGGGTCTGTCAAACTTTCTTGTCTCAACTGAATGGGAAGTGTCATGCACTGATTTGGCAATGGCATGCAGGTGCCTGGCAGAATTGGAGCTCCAGGAAAATGACATCGAATTTCGGAGTGGAGAATGGCTGACTGCTTTTCCTGAAACATACACTTCGCTAGTGTCTCTCAATTTCTCCACAGTCCACTATAAGGAGGATTATGTGGATGTCCTTGCCCTTGAGCACCTTGTAGCTCGCTGCCCTTTGTTGAAGAAACTAAAGCTGAACAAGGAGATCAACCTTGAACAGCTGCAACGACTCCTTCTGCGGGCTCCTAATTTGGTAGAACTGGGGACTGGATCTTACTCCCAGAGTCTGACATGGGCAGAACTCTCTGAACTTCAGAGTGCTTTGGAGAAGTGTAAGAGTCTGAGGAGCCTCTCAGGAATCTGGGAGGTGGTCCCAGAGTTTGTGCAAACATTGTACCCAGTGTGTCCACATCTGATCACCCTCAACCTCAGTGATGTCCTTCTACCAACTGCTGATTTTTCAAAGCTCATCAGCTACTGCCAGAAACTACAGCAATTGCTGGTCAGTCCCTTCCAAACTCTCTTGTCAATTGGTGAACAGCAGGTTCTGTCATGCTACTACACTGCTCCAGCAATGCATGAAGTTTTGCATCTTCTATTTTGCATACCTTCTCTTCATTCCTCAATGTCTGTCTGTGTGATGTTGGACTAGATAGCTTGGTTTGCATTGAGGAAAACTGGCATGCATCTCTCACCCTTCACAATGTTCCCTTCATGTTGTTTTCCATCTCTCCATGGCTGCTGTTTTGGCATGATTAGCACCAATATCCATCCTTGAGCAAGTTTCCTGTACAAATTGCATATGTTATGTATCATGAGCATGCACATCTATGCCGTCTCAACAAATTGTAATAGTAGACCTAGAACTAATCACTTCAGCCATTTCCTTTGTTTGTTATTCAGAGGAACAAGCGAAAGGACTGTTTGTTGATGTCTGTGATGTGTCAGATAGGTTGACTATTTTAGTGCCTCTTTCTTTTCACCTGTTTGGTTCTGAAAGTGAAGTGTTTGGATGGCATTTTAGTTTTACCTGTGTAGCTGACTCAAATGGCTGTTGCACACCAGGTGCAAGATGATGTTGGTGACAAGGGACTGAAGGCTGTTGCAATGGCTTGCAAGGATTTGAGAGAATTGAGAGTGTTTCCAGCTGGGGAGGAGGGCTCTGTTACTGAAGAGGGTCTTGTAGCAATATCAGAGGGTTGCCCCAATCTAAGGAAGATTCTCTACTTCTGCAAGCAAATGACAAACGTAGCCATGGCCACATTTGCCAGGAACTGCCAGAGGATGACACACTTCCGCCTGTGTATATTGACACCATATGAGACAGACTGTGTGACTAAGGAACCCTTGGATGAAGGTTTCGGGGCCATCTGCAGGGAGTGCAAAGATCTGGAACGGCTGGCTCTCTCTGGACTTCTGACAGATAAGACCTTTGAGTACATTGGCCAGTTTGCAAAGAAGCTTGAAACCTTATCAGTTGCATTTGCAGGGAATTCTGACCAAGGCATGCGCTACATATTGGATGGGTGCAAAAAGTTGCGGAAACTGGAGATAAGAGACTGTCCATTTGGTGACGAGGCCTTGCTTGCAGGTTATTCCAAGTATGAGACAATGAGGTCTCTGTGGATGTCAGCTTGTAAAGTCACTCGGTCAGGTTGCCAATTTCTGGCAGAGAAGAACCCAAATCTCAATGTGGAGATCATAAAGGATAGTGAGGGCACAGAACAGCACGTAGAGAAAGTGTATGTGTATCGCACCATTGCAGGGTGTCGCAGTGATGCCCTATCCTCTGTGGAAATATACGGTAGTGGAAATATATCCATATAGCACAGTAAATTATTTCTTTTCCAGCTATTTAAATTTCATCAGTATGGATTTCTGTAGGACTTTCTAACACACTGCCAGATAGAGAGGGTGTGAAGATGGGGGATGTGGGATGGAGACATGTTCAAAAGTAAGTGAAGCTCTTTAATGGCCAGGTTGCTTTCTCCATCTGAGTAGGCTAGTAGCTGACGGATGGTCCAGTTTTTTGTACTTGACCTTTCTTGTATCAAGATATCTCCTCATCAAGAGATTGGAGTATTCTGCTGCCAGCAAAGTGGTCACAACCTTTTTGGACCCTTGTACCTGTATAGTCTTTCAGCTGAACCTCTGGATAGGCTTTTTTGGGAATGGTGCTTCTTCAAGGTGAATGAAGGTAGGATTGCTGTGTCAGTCTCCCAACCAATCTATGTATATCCACTGTTGAAAATTGCCATAGTTTTCCATTGTCAATCTTGCAAAATGAACATTGACAACAGTCCTGTATGCGTTGTATATGGTAGCATCCAGCTGACTATCCAAGTTGTATGTGGTAATTCTGTTTTGATCTTCATTCTACCTTCAAAACATGTTCTGGCTTCTGTGCTCGATATAGACCACATGATAGAAGCATTTGGCTTTGGTTTATCAAGTGGGCCAAATGTGCAGAAAAGGATTTGAAGAGTATGAATCTTCTAAGGTTATGTTTTTTTTTTTTCCATCCCTGTTGAATGTTCTCATGTTTGAGCTTTCAAATTTGAGCACATTCATAAAATGTGGATCCACATTGCATTGGTGGCTTCTTAAGGAGGAATGACATGCCCCTTGGTTGTGGTCTCCAAGTCACTATTCCTCTCTACATGGCTTGTCTATATATGCTGGAAAAAGGCACGAAATCTATTGAGGTAGAGCATATAATGTTTTTATGGTCTGAGGAGAGCACTTAATGGGCTAGGGTGGCCCAAAGCTTGACCCGACAAAAATAATTCATCCATGAAAACATTGCTTAGTCTATGGATTGTTTTCAAATTCAACAATAATAACATGAGGAATAACATGCTTGTAGAAGATCCTTCAAAGAACACAGTTAATGCTTTAATGATCATTGATTCCATTATAGCTGCATGTCATCCTTGGTCATCTGAGATGCGACGACCTGGTTATCTTTATGTCATAACCATATAGCCTAATCATAATCTAGTTATAAGACATAAAGGGAGCTATGATTCGATTATAGCTTCATATTATCCTTGATCACTTAAGATGCTACAACCTGATTATCTTTATGTCATAATTATATAGCCTAATCATAATCTAGTTATAAGACATAAAGGGAGCTAGATAACTGATAACCTAATTACTTCTATTGCATACTACTATAATCTTATGATATCTTAATCAGAGTTTTTTTTTAAGATAAATTTTTCAAGTAGGTTCATTGGCTAGGATCCTTAACTTTAATTGACATTAAAAGGGCAATTGTCCTAGGTGGGTTGTAACATTTTTAGCAAAATGCTACTACAAGTGACAACCTAGGAAGCTACTAGGTCTAGATGTGATTAATTTAATTATTTGTATTTGAAAAATGGGGAAAATAGCCTTTTAAAGTCTTTTTTTTCTTTTTTTTCTTTTTTAAAAAAAATCACCAAGTTGCAAAAAAATTCCACCAAAAATATCAATAATCTCAATGCAATAAAAACTAATTAAAGTGTAGCAATATTATCTCACAGTGTCATTTTTTCTATGAGATTAATAAATATGATTTCATATTGGGTATGGAAATATGTAGTGAGCTCATTTTCAATGAACTCTATTGCAAAGTCAATTATCTTAAGTTCCAGCAAAAGTTCTTAAAGCTAAAGCTATTGGAAGATATCATAAAATACAACATTAACAAAAGAATATTATCAAGAATTCAAGGATTAATTTTTATAAATTAAATTGTTTTCCCATTTTCACATGTCTAATTTGAATATGCTTTTGAATAAGTGAATTTAAATTGTCAAATATTGTTCATCTTTTAATCTTTTTATTCAAGTATGATCGCAAATATGGACTAATCATATTTATTAAAGGCTTACATCCTTTTAGTCATGGCTAGTACACCTTAATTCCTATCTACCGAGTGACAAGAATAATGGCATGTAAAAAACTTGCATCAATTATGTTGTTACCAACTATGGCTATTAGCATGTTATCCTTAAGAGCACTTGTGCATTTTTTTGTCACTGAATAGTTTTGAAAAAACAATTTATTTTTTTGAAATATGATCATCAATCGTTAGAATTGAGATTACTCAAATTCACATGTTATTCATTGGAGAAACATTGAATGAAGATTTGCTCAATGAAGAAACTAGTTATCACATTTCACTTGAAGTTGGCTCTCCAAATGGATAGTTGAGACAATTATCTTCGGAAATTAGAGGTAACAAATATCACTATGTACAAATGCTTAGAGATAGGTTAGGTGTAGATTTGGAAGTTGCATTAACTTTTCAAAAGTAATATGTTGAAGTTGTATGTGTAGCATTGAAATCTATGTTCAAGGACAATGGGATCATTACTAGTTTTAAAGTTCTAAACCCTAATAACATGCCTTTTAGACAAATGAGACTAGCAAGTTTGAGTTGTGCAAAATTGGAAACTTTGTCTCATGCACATAACTTGTAACCTGCTTTTGAAAGAAAGATTCTAAAATGAATTGGATCAATTCAAATTGAATAAGTATTGAACTAAATGCATTTCATTGGGAATTTGACTAATGAACAAATGAATTTTCAAGAAATTATTCTTCCAAATTACCTTTGATAGGCAACAACTGGCACATGTATATAACTAATGACTTTCCAAATTGTCAGTTCATTACCGAGTGATAGAGAATTTCATTCTAGACATTGGTTGTATGACTTTAACCATGTGTTGAAATGATGAGTAGTTGTGATTAATTGTGCACAATTAGATGGCCCACATGATTAAATGATTAATATTGAAACATGATAGTCACAAAATGTTTTAATCATGAATGTTGGGTTTTAGCATAATGACTTTTATTAATTTTATGAATTATTGTAATTAAGAAATGTTTTTATCAAAAATAAAATAAATGTATCTTGGCATCAAAACATTTCATTATTTGAAAGACCCAACCCTTCAAAATGTGTACTTAACATTCTTTGAATCAATACTTATTTGATACCTCATAATGATGAAATTCAAAGTGCATCATGGTTGCAATGCCATGGTTTTTGTTATAAATGAGCCCAATTTTAATTTATCTTTAGTTATTAACCAATATATTCGTATGGCCAAAACAAATTGACACATGGGATGCAGTGAAAAACTTGTGGTTTGTCAAATACCATGGGCTCATTAGCAATGGGTTGTAGAACACCAAAGGAGATGTTTTATAATCACATGGAACATATTAGTTAATCTTCCAATACATTTCTGAGGGGTTGAAATGTGATTAAGATCTTGAAGGTATTGATTATCAATTCATGAAAATCCATACATTTGCCACTTGATGAAAACAAGTGGATTAGAATTTGGAATAAACAAGTTTTTGGGTGTGGAACTAGAATATCCACATCTATTGAATCAAAATCAAGTAAGGCACATTTTTCATAATTGTGCAACCCTTTTGTAGCATTTTGAGCCCACAAATTGAAATTTTCAATTTTTTTCAACAAAAAAACAAGTACAAAAATCACATTTCAAGAAACATGAAATTATAATCTTTGTGCATAAACAACAAATGACATTCTAACTCAACAAATTGTTATTAGAGCTCAAGCACAAAGACTTATTGTTTAAAACAAATATAATTTGCTTTAACAAAACATTAATATTCATAAGTGAATTATACAACGATTCATGAAAACAAACCATGTGTTAATAGGATCACAATAATAATACCCTATAAGCAATTTGTATTAAATTTGAGCAACATCGTGCTATGAAAGCTCGTGTTGTTGTACAAATTTGCCATTTATGGTAGTGTAATATTCAATGTTGGCTGATTTTTTAAATGAAAAACAAATACCCTTTAGTTATCAACCCTAAGTATACACCCTCTTACTTGTTGATTCTCAAAATTTTCAAATGACCAATTTTGGTGTATAATTACACTTCTCAAAAAAAAAGTCCAAAAGCTAACCAAAGAACAATTTTTTGCCAATTTTTTCATAAAAATTGTTGGTTCCTTGAGGTTTTCAAATAATGAAATTGGTGGTTTTTTATTTTAAAATATTTCAAAAGCTAAAAACAATGGTTTTTTTTAATTCAAAGAATCACCCAACGCTAATAAAATTCAAACCCTTCAAATGAATTCATTGCTTTGAATTTGCTAGCACTTTTTATTGGCCCAAGTGTAAAGCAATAAATGTTACATCAATTTTGTAGTTTGACATTTACAGTTTTTTGAATGAAATCAAGATGATATTTATCATAAAACTAAACTAATTTAAAGGGGAATTTTTTTGCCTACCAGGGAATTGATATAATTGTTTACAATGATCCTATGTTAACATCAATAAACTTCAATTGAATTTTCTTTTTTTAAATGATGATAACATATGAAGAATATATGTTAGAAAATAGAGATAATATTTTAATTTAAATTAATGGAATTTCATCATCTTTTTCAATATGTGCATCATGATAATAGGTTGTGACACTTTTTAAATTGCCACATAAAATGGTAATAGATTGTCACTTAGATAACCACTTGATTTTATGATGCCTTTTCATCATCTTTGATAATCATTGAACTTTTTTTTGTAAGGTTTGCAATGCAACCTTGTGATTTGAAGATTTTTGAAAATGACTAACACTAAAATTCAACAAAGAATCAACTTTTTTGGAAATGACATCACATGGCAAAATGTAGCTTCAAGGGTTGCAAGATTGGTTCTATGGACAATAGAATGCACTTAAATGATGAAGGGGTTTATTTTTTGTTTCAACATGGTTGCAACTCATGTCCTTTGACCAACCATTGTTACAACTTCATCTAATCCAAATGCAATACATTGATCCAAGTTCAAACCCCATTCTTTTATGTTGGACAAGAAACATTCAAAAAAATTAGAAACGTTTTTTTGCCATCAATCATTTCCCAATTTTAAAAAAAATTAGCCATTAGTAAACCCTTTTTAGTAGACGTTACAAAACTCATTAAATGGCCTATTAATGAAATTTTTTAATTGATTCATTAATCATAATGCCTAAAAATTTTGAATTTAAAACTATATTAAGTTTTTTTTTTTACAACACTTGAAATACAAAACAAATATTTTTCATCATGATAAAACTTTTCATTTATACAAGTAATTCACAAAGATAAGAAAATTTGGGAAAAAGTAAAATCTTTCTTTCCCAACATAATATGTTGCTAAGAAAAAACCATATGGTTTCATCACATGTCTAATTTGTTATAGTTATTGCATTTTCCATTTTTTTTCCCTGCATATTGCAAAGCCCAAATTAATTTTGACGCACCCCCCAATTCCTTGAAGTACCCAAATGTGGGTCCCAAAGTGAAAGAACAAAAAACTAAAGGAGTTGGGGCACACTCCCTACCTCATAACACTTCAAGGGTAGGAGCGCGTGTTAGAGTTTAGGGATGGGATTAGGCTGAATTCATAAACAAGAGTTCAAAATGAAATCAACATGCATAACCAAATAAAGAAGGTGGTTAGTGTAAGTTGAATGCAAGTGGTGCAATGGACAACCTCAAGCACAAGTTTTACACAGCCCGCAACTTTCAGGAGGAAGCACCATTCCCCTCCTTATAATATACTCTATGACTTTCCACGGGGCTACATCCAAATGACACTTTTTCTTGGGACTCTCAAATGGGAGTCCCAAAATTGGGACTATTGTTGTCCCAAAACTTTGGACACCCATATCTTCCTCAAAAAAATCATGTTTGGAACATACGATGACAATATCTTATAGAACTCAAAAAGATCTTTCCAATAGTGTATTCCATGCCCCAATCAAAGATCATTTGACCCCTACTCTAAGGGGATTTGTGGTTGAGAATTAAATTCCCAATTTGATTCTCAACCCTTCTTGATCATAACTCATGCATTCTAAGTCTAAATGAACAATGTAAGGGCAATTAGGCATCTACACTTCAAGACCTTTTCAATGGTATTTTGAGGGCCCAATTTGGTGTTTGTTTGCCTTTTCAACCAAGGCTTTGAACATTTGAGACTCCCACACAAATGCAACTCCCAAAATGGGAGTGCACTTGGGAATCATTAGGGTCAATCTTTTGCACTCTCCCCCATTTGTGAAAACGTGTTTCACACCTGAACACATTCTTTTGACCTCGTGGGCCCTTACATTTTACACTTAGTCACAAACCCAATGTTAAGGTTATGATAAACTTCCTATGTTCTTCACAATTGGCATGGTCTCAAAAGGCAAAAATCCTAATGTTGATGGATCCAAGTGTTGCAAAAACAATGTGACCCTCTTTTCCCTTTAAAACTTATAAAAAACCCGACCCATTTTTGGATTAAATTCAATCCAATCAAATGAATTATACCAGGCATCTTTCCATGTTTTTTGGGTAGCCTCAATAATATTCAATTATATTTAATACTTGATGAAAAAGAAACCCAAAAACAATTGCACATCATTAGTTGACATTTAAACCTAAGGAAGAAATCTTTGATTAATTTTTTTTTTTTTTTTTTTTTGCCATGTCAAAGAAAAATGAAAAAAATAGGTGAAAATCTTCACAATTATGAATGATGTTGAATGGAATAATAAGACCACATGTTATAGGAGATATTAACAAGTTGGGAAGCGCAATGGTGTGCTTTAACTCCAAGAAATATTAGTAAGCTTTGAATCGCGAAGGTGTGCTTCTAGCAAGATTTGGCTTATTTCTCTTGTGGATGATCCCCACTAATCCACCTACTTGGCAAATTTTGAAATAAAAACCTTGGATAACACTGTAGAAATCCACCCTTGTGTAGGACTTTCTTTACCTCTAGATTGTAGAAAACCACATTGTAAAAATTCACTCTCCAAGAAAGGTATTATAAAATCCACTCTTACAAACTTTACTCATTATCCCATTGTCTCTAAACCCTTTTCTCAATAACAAGCCACTTTAATGGCTTATTACCCCACAATCCACAAAATGGGATTGTTATCCTTATTCCTCTTTTGCAAATTTGCTCCCAAATTCCATAAAGCTATTTTCTAGGAGTTGGGGTCTTGAATGTTCTTTCTCCAACTCAACCTATCTTCACCAACTCGTTTTTATTTGACTGAATTAATATATACTATGACACACCCAAAGGACCACCTCCACCATAAAAAAATTCTCCAAACTTCCTTCCTTTCTCTTTATTTCCAATCAAAACCAAGTAGATTAAAAGGTGCGAATTCACCACCCAATTGTGAAAGTGAGAAGGCATCTATGTTTTCAAAAACTTCTTCACTAACTTTTTTTTTTTGTTTCTAGGGAGCTTGAGAAAAGAAAGACAAACTTACAAATTCCTTCCTCTCACTCTTGGTCCTATAACCCTCCTCACATTTTCCCCCATGCTTCACTAGTCTATTACTAGCAACTTTCTAACTCTATATAAAATTTATACACTGCACCTCCTAGATCTCCATCACTTGTTCACATGTGCTCCCATCATGCTTCCTAACTTGTCCCTTGTCACTTCTGAGAGGATTGTTACATTGCCCACCTTTCAAGAATTGGGTATTGTCCTCAATACCCTTAAAATGGGGAAATTTCTTAAGGAATTTTCCTTTCTTTTCCTGAATGGCATCATCAAAAGAATATCCTTTCCACTTTATTAAATATTTTATGAAAGAATGTGACCCCTTTTTCTTCATTTGTGTTTTTAAAATATGTTCTAGTTTAATCACAATCTTTCCTACCATAGCTTGTGGTAGGTTTTGGAAATGTTTGTTAAGGTCAGACACAAATTTTCTCAAAAAATTCACATGGAACACATTGTGAATCTTCCATTCAATTGGTAATTCCAGTTCATAAGCCAATGTCCCAACTTTCCTAAGAATTTGGAATGGTCCACAATATCTTGAAGAAAGTTTATAATATTTTCCCAATTTTAATTGACTTTTCTTAGGGGTCACTTCAAGGAATACCATATCCCCAAGTTCAAGCTCCTTAAAGGACCTTACTTGATCAGGATAGGTCTTGGCCCTTGCATGGGCTTTTAACATACAATCTCTAACATTTCTTGTTCCAATTGCATCATGTTCATCATTTGATCAAAGTCTTTCCACTCAAGTTGTGGAAACATTCCAAGATGTTGATGTCAAACAAGCTTGGCCATACATAACTTGAAATGGGTTCATCCCAATCGAAACATGGGCATTTTTATTGTAAAAAAATTCCATTAAATGAACATATCACCTTGAAACAAATGCCCAAACAAAAAAAGCCAATCATGGGCATATTCACAATTAAGGTACACCACTTTTTCACCACAAAATTCAAGGACTTTGTTTTTGCTATCTTCCAAATACAAAATCTAAATGGAATAAATTTAATTGAGAGATATTGGATAATTCAAATTATGATAAATTTCATGATGGTGGTGGTTTTTCACATCCGTATGTAATTAAGCATGAATATATTGTTAAAAGACTAAAAATGTAGAAAATGAATACATAAGTTTATATATACAACTTAACATGTTTCCTTGCATGAAAATTTCTTGCACATTTTTCTGACAATTGGGGCCACAAATTTTAAGCCTAATGGATAGAAAAACTCAACTAAATGGGGAAAAAAAGGAATCATTTTGTTTATAGCCCTTTTTAAATGGATTTTGTAGCTTTCAAAATTCTTATATCTTACATTATTAAATCAAATGCATTATATGAACATTGCAAAACATAGATGTATGCATTACTTATCCATGAAAGAAAATTGAAGTCAATTGCATTGTTTAATGCATTCCTTTTGATTCCTTTAAAACAAAAATTACAACTTAAAAAAGGATTCAAAAGGACATCAATATTATATCCAATCTATTCTTGGATTTTTTAATTAAATGAACATGCCATCATTCTAGTTGTAGTCTTATACTAATCCACTATAATCATGAAATAATAAATGTAATAAAAATCCAAAATAGTCTTTTGTTATCCTTTTCCCATTAGATCATCCTTTTGGGTACCTTAATTGTGAATATGCCCTCATACATTGGAAGATATGTTAAGAAATTATGTAGGGCATAAACATGCATCATGGGAACAATAACTATTTAAAGTGGAATTTGCCTATAATATAAGTTGGCATCCCTCCATTAAAACCAATCCATTTTATGCTCTTTATGGTCAAGAGTGTTTAACTCCTCTTTCTATTTCAACACCCACCTCTAAAGTGGAGGGAATTAATCAAATGATAGCCATTACGCAACATACTTTAAGATTGGTCAAAGAAAATATGCAAAGTGCACAAGACTAAGCTAAATTTTACACAAATAAAAATTGTACCCCTCAAGAGTTTGAAGTGAATGATTGGGTCTTTTTATGGGTTAAGCCCCAATGGAGTGGCCTAAAACCAGGGAAATGCCAAAAACTATCTTTTAAATTTTGTGTTTGTCATAACAATTTTTTTTTTGGAAAGGTGGCCTACCAATTGGATCTCCCAAAGTCATGGCAAATCCAAAATGTGTTCCATATAAGCTTGCTAAAAAAAAATGTGTTAGATCCTTTTCATATTTTGCTGGATTTACCTCAAATTTTGGATGAAGGGAATGCTTGAGCAAAACCCAAACAAATTCTAAAAATTGAGGTATGCCAACATCAAAATATAGTGTGGAATGAGGTGTTGGTAAAATGGAAACATTATCATGTTGAATAAACTACTTGGGGAAAAAAAACATAATTTAAGGTTAACTTTCTTGATTTTTGTCGTTGAGGACAATGACCTTTTTTTTTTGGAGGGGGAGCATGTTAGTGATCAAATGAGGTGCGGATGTAAAGAATTGTTGATGAAATTTTGAAACAAGAGGTGGCATTTGTAAATTTACCTAGGATGTGGAAAACATTTAGAAGTTTAACCACAACAAAACATGCATAGCAGAAAATGTGGAGGATAAAGGAGGGTAGGCTAAAAGAAAGCATTTCGGTTTTTTGGTTTGGCTAGGAATATTAGAAAGAAGCAATAGTGTAGAATGTTTCACGCTCGTGGTTGGGTGGTGAAAGCCATGCTTTGTGTTCATATTTGTAAAGAAATAAAGAGGCACTATGTGTGTGAGATTTCTGTTGTGTTATTTGGTTAGTAGGTTGCAAAATAGGTGTTGCTCTAAGTTTGTTGAATTCTGGTTTGTTGTAAGAAATTTGTTGCAAAAGGTAATTGTAAAAATGGTGTATGAGGTTTAAATGTTTTGGATTGTGATGGTGTTATAAGTGGTTGAAGTTGTGTGGGTGATGTAGGAATAAGAATAGGCATGGGAATTTTTGTTGGGTGTAGGTAAATAGTAGGCCACTTAAGTGGATTGTAGTCTTCTTTAAAAACTTCTCTATCCGACCAACTAGTCCACAAAAGTGGCTAATTTAGGAAATCCCTGTGGAATCAATTTTCTTAATATTTTTCAAGGTTCTTATAAGGTTCCTTGAGCCTCTAGTCTTGAATATAATATTTCTTTATGTCCTGCATCATGGTATTTCTAACCATGGAAATGGCATTAGCCAAAAGATGATGGGAAAAGGCATCATCCACAACATTTTCCTTACCCTTTATATAATGCATCGACTAACCAAAATCAAATCAATGTAATCTTTCCACTCACCTACATTACCTTCTACTTAAATTAGGTTGAATGATCAAATATTTTATGTTTTCATACCAAATGTTAAATCTCGTTTACTTTCATTATCCCAATACATCAATAAGAAGAAAATATAAAAAAGATTAAGAAAACCACCTCCACATGGATCTCCTAAACCAACCACTTTTGTGGACAAGTTGGTTAAACAAAGAGGTTTTTTAAAAAAACTACAATCCATTTAAGTGACCTGCTATTTACTTACACCCAACAAAAAAAATTGCACTCATTTTTCTTGCTTCATCACCCACACGACTTCAACCAATTACAATGGCATCACAATGCAAGACATTTAAACTTCATACACCATCTTTACAATTACCTCTTGTAGCAACTTTCATACAACAAACTATATTTCAATGAACCCAAAACAACACCAATTTTACAACCTACTAACCAAATAACACAACAAAAATCTCACATACATTGTGCCTCTTTATTTTTTTACAAATATGAACACAAAGCATGGCTTTCACCACTAAACCATGAGCATGGAGGCATTCTGCTCTATTGCTTCTTTCTAATCTTCCTAGCCAAGCCAAAAAACCAAAATGTTCTCTTCTAGCCCACTCTACTTTATCCTCCACACTTTCCCCTGTGCATGTTCCTTTGTGGCTAAACTTTTAAATGCTTGCCACATCCTAGGTAAATTTACAGATAAGGGTATTGAAGACAATACCCAATTCTTGAAAGGTGGGCAATGAAACAATCCTCTCAACAGTGATAAGGGACAAGTTGGGAAACATGATGGGAGCGAATGCAAACAAGTGATGGAGACCTAGGAGGTGTAGTCTATAAATTTTATACAAAGTTAGAAAGTTGCTAATAATAGATTAGTGAGGCATGAGGGAGAATGTGAAGAGGGCTATAGGATCAAAAGCAAGAGGAAGGAGCTTGTAAGTTTGTTTTTCTTTTCTTGAGCTCCCTAAAAATAGAGAAAAATAGTTAGTGAAGAAGTTTTTGAGAACGTAGATGCCCTCTCACTTTCATGGTTGGGTGGTAAATATGCGCCTCTTAATGTACTTGGTTTTGATTGGAATTTAAAAAAAAAAAAGGGAATTTGGAGAAATTTTTGGTGGTAGGGGTAGTCTTTTGGGTGTGTCGTAGTATATATTAACTAAATCAAACAAGAAGAAGTTGGTGAGGACAAGTTGAGTTGGAGAAAGCATGTTCAAGACCCCAATTCTTAGAGAATAGCTCTTTAGAATTTGGGAGCAAATTCGCAAAGGAGGATAATAGTCCCCTTTGTGGATTGTGGGGTAATAAGCCACTAAAGTGGCATGTTACTGAAAAAAGGGTCTGGAGGCAATGGGATAGTGAATAAAGTTTTCATGAATCGATTTTATAGTACTTCTCTTTGAGAGTGGATTTTTACAGTGTGGTTTTTTATAAATCTTTTCATGAAAGATGTGCTAATATAGTTTCCAAGATTAGAAATTTACATTGATTTCCAAGTTCGGCTAAGAAACATCTATGATGCCATTTTAGGCATGTAGGGGTTGGATTTAGTGGACGCATGGGCAATGTGCAAGCATGGACTAGTTGGGACAAATGGAAACTAAGGTTGGGTGTCATGATTATTCAATGACTAGGACCCTTCCTAATGGCTTGAATTATTTTTTGATAAGTACAAAGTCACTTCCCAATACCCCATTGCTTTCAAGTACTCAAGGAAAGAGAGGCTTAAGGAAAGGGGACCAATAATATTGGGTAAGTGTGCATGAGAACCCTAGGGGGAATTAGGAAGTTAATACAAGAACTATGGGGGTTAGGAATAATATAAAAGTTCTTCAGGAATTCTTGGATGTATTTCTTGAAGAATTATATGGATTGTTCCTAGAAAGAGAGGTTGACCATGCTATAGAATTGACCCCAAGGGCAGCCCCAATTTCCCATGTCCCTTATCAACATTCCTTATTGGAAACTAATGAATTAGAGGCCCAAATAAAAAACGTCCTTGAGGAGGTATATCCAACCTAGCAAGTCTCCATGGGGGGGGGGGGGTGTATGTTGTTTCAAAAAAAGAAAGATGGTACCATAAGAATGTGTGTGGATTATTGTTGGTTAAACAAGTTCACTATAAAGAATAAATTTATGTTGCCCATACCAACGATTTATTTGATTACTTGTGTGGAGCATAAATATTTTCAAAAATAAATCTATGTACTAGGTATCTTCAAATCTGAATCAAACAAATGAATATTTATAAGATGGTTTTTTGAACTCAATTTGGGCATTACGAATTTGATTCATGCCATTTGGCTTGACTAATGCCCCAACTACTTTTATGTGTCTAATGAAAATGTTATTTCGAAAATACATCGGGAAGTTTGTCATGGTATTTATGGATGACATATTAGTACATTCAAAGTTAGTAATAGAACATGAAGAACATCTTTGACATGTGTTACAAATATTAAGAGAAAATAAGTTATATGCAAAATTGAGTAAGTGTGAGTTTTTTCCTCCCAAGTGGAATACTTGAGATTTGGTGTATCTAAAGATGGCATGTTAGTTGACCCTAAAAATATATAATGCATGGTTGATTGGCCCACCCCAAGTGATTCAACATACTTGAGGGGGTTCTTAGGCCTTGTAAGGTTTTATAGAAAGTTCATTAAATCCTTCTCCAAGATTTCGTCCCTGTTGATTGAATTATTAAAAGGGAATGTTGAAATAAAATGGACTCTTGCATGTCAGGATAATTTTTTATAAGCTGAGAAAGGCTCTCACATAAGCACATGTTTTGCAACCTACTAACCAAAATAACACAACAAAAATCTCACACACATTATGCCTCTTTACTTCTTTACAAATATCAACACAAAGCATGGCTTTCACCACCAAACCATGAGCGTGGAGGCACTCAATTCTATTGCTTCTTTCTAATATTCCTAGCCAAGCCAAAAAATCAAAATGTTCTTTTCTAACCTACCCTCCTTTATCCTCCATGTTCTCCCTCATGCATGTTTTGTTGTGTTTAAGCTTTTAAATGCTTGCCACATCCTAAGTAAATTAACAGATGCCACCTCTTGTTTCAAAATTCTGTCAATAGTTCTTTACATCTATCCATCACCTCATTTGGTCACTAACATGCCCCCCCAAACCAAAAGTCATTGTTTTCAATGACAAATATCAAGAAAGGTAGCCTACCAATTGGATCTTCCAAAATCATGGTGAATCCATAATGTATTTCATGTGAGCTTGCTAAAAAAAAAAGTGTAAAATCCTTCTCATATTTTGCGTAAATTCCTTCAAACTTTGGATGAAAGGAACACCCTAACAAAACCTAAACAAATTCTAAAAATTGAGTTATGCCAACATCAAAATAGAGTGGAAAATGAGGTGTTGGTTAGTTATTTGATTAGTTATTAAATAAATAAATAACTATAACTCCTATGACCATGATTCATTGAAGTTGGTTTAAATAGGATAACTTGAAGTTCCTTCAATTGTAAGTTGTCATTTGAATAGTTCCAAATTGGAATATGTTTAGTTCATTCCCAATTAAAGAAGCATGGAAAGTTTTCTTTTCAAATTTATTTATTTATATATTTTTCCAGCACCATATGCATAAACATATTTTCAATACCTTCTTCACCAATTTGCATCCTATTTCTTTTCAATTGAATTGGAATCGATTTTCAATCCATTTCTTTTTTTATGCAATGTCATTAATATTTTGATTCAAGTGGAACTTAATTTCACAAAAATAATTTATTTTTACCATCAATTATTCGATTGATTGTAACTCATAATGGATAGTAGCATGGAGCCTAAGTTTATTACATTATTAGTCAACAACCCTATCATTTCCTATCTTGATTGTGCATTCAATATGTGGAATTCACATGCTATCATCGCAGATTTCCCACATCTATTACCTTACCCTAAGGTCAGTTTTGTCATTAAATAATCCTGAAAATAGTGAAATGAATTTTTGTGAAAACATGAAGTTGAAATGTTGAAATCATTACAATTAACATAGGTTACACTTTGAATAATTTCACTACTTATATGACAATATCATAGTAGATCATGAAAATGATAATAATTTCAAAATTTTAAAATGAAGTGAGTTTTTGAAAAATAATAATTATTCGTTTTATCAATGTGAAAACTGACCCTAGTTTACAGTATCCAAGCAAGATTAAGAAATGTGACATGTAAGGGGGTGTATTAGCCATTTTAGTACAAGTACCATTTAAAATTTCCTTCCTGAACACCCCCACATCCTCCCCTTGCACTCAAAACCAACTGTCCTAATTCAAATTCCCATTGTGTAAACCCTCCTACTTCCCCCTTCTCCTACTTAGGTAACTACCTATGTAACTAAGGTTACTATGTAGATAGGTAAGTAAGTAAGTAAGTGGGCAAGGCACACTTGGTGGCTACTAGGTAGATAGATGCTTGTGAATAGTTAATACATAGCTAGTCACCATGGTTAGCTATGAGACAAGAATACAACACAAATGGGTTTCCAGTCTACACACCATTCATGATGTGTATGGTGAGCTGGTGGGTGCTAGTTTACTCTGTCCTTGTAATGAGAGAGTACAATTTCAAACTCTAGTGTGTACAGATAGGGTTTTCATTCAACCTTACCAACTGTTCACAACATAAGACACCTATGGAGACAACAGCTCACTTTCCTTTTGTGCTAAAACAAAAAAACCCAAATGGAGAGAACACCTGAATATATCATCATCCCCAAGCTGCAGCTTGTTGCCAAATCTGTGGCCACTCCACTGGACAAAAAAGGTCATATAGTACAGACACTACTTGGAAAAGAAATCTGAGCTTAATGAAACCTGGACTTCTGGGGTATTCCACCTTTGCAGGTTTCATGTTCACAGGCCACAACTTATATACTCTTGTAACCGCAATCAGAGAAAATTTCCTAAGTGTTTTTTAAAGGGTATCTGGCATGCATAAGTATCCCTCCTAGAAAAGAGAGGACGGATATCATATCTACTCTTTAAGAGTTTTGAGTGATATGAGCACACCTGTAGATAAGTATAAGTAGATATGAGAGATCCCTCCCACTCTAAAGGAGTAGGAGTAAGAATCCTTCCCATTCTTAAGGAGTAGGAGTAAGAATCATTCCCATCCTTTACCTCATGATCTACATATGTTTATGTTCATGATAATCTTCGTTTGGTGCTTTCCAATGGGTAAAAACTCACAAGTGGGGGGGACATTCCCAAAATACTAATCCAAACTCAACTACAACATTGTCCTAGGCCCCTTATTTTGGAAATGACCCCACCCTTGGACTTTACCTTACACTTTTCATACTTGACTTAGTTTAAGCTACCAATAAATCATTAATGCTTTCATCAACAATTCGGGCTCAAATAAAGTTAGTTCCAATGTTGTCTGGTTATTGATGAAAGACTCAATTATCAATATGGTTATCAACCCAGTTATTAATAACCTATCACTCGGTTTTTGAATTTTTTGATAACTGGTTATTGACTTACATGGTTCTAGGCATATAAAATTATAATAATTGAGAAGAACCTTCATGATTCATTATTGATATTCCAAAATCTCATAACCTATCTAAAAGTTGAAGTTTCAATCCAACTAAATTATCAGTATTTAAACCTTTAAACTAATAACCTACCCGAATGTTTCATCTAGGTCTGTTATCAGGTAAGTTATTGTTAAACCCTAAACCCATTCAATATAAATTGCAGTACCCCTTCTGGATTTACAGAAAGAAAAACTGCCTCCAAAAAAACCCTCATACTTACCCTATCTAGCCAAAAGCAACCCGGTTATGAAGGTGGTTATTTGATAACCGAGTTTTATTCAAAACATGCGATTATTACTCAAATTTTTGGGGGTCTAAACTTGATAACTGGGTTTATTACTTTCACTATGAAATTGATAAACAATGGTCTTATTTTTTGGAAAAAATATATATTGATAACATGTGTTGTCCTATTTTTTTTTAATAAACAAAATAACCTACCCAGCAGTTATTAAGAAAAAGAATAACTGGCTGGCACTGGTTATTTCCTATGTTTTGCAAAATGGATTCTATATTCAGGTAAATTGTATAAAAGGTCTTCAGGTAAAATGCTTGTTTCTTGTATGCAGAGACTTGGAGTGTGGGGGATTGGAGAGTAAGATTGGTGGTCAGAAATGTTAGATGTTGGGTTTACACCAGGGTGGGGCGGGTATCAGAAATTGCATCAAACCCCTCACTGGGTATTAGGCCATGTATCAAAGTTGATAATTGCAATTACAAAAAAAATTAAATACCTGGTTTTGATATATAACTCTGCTTATCAAAAATCAAATACCCAATTATTATATAAATCTACAGTTCTCAATTGTTTTTTCAAAAAATAGATAATCACCTTAAAAACTGCTGGGTCTTTGCTAATTCTTTAATGAAATCTGATGGTTCTTTGATTCTGATTTTTTTTTCAAATACCTGAAACTGATGGGTGTTACAAAAATCAAATACCCACCTCAGACTGGTTTTCACCATTCAGTCCCCCAACCCCAGTGAGCTACAACTGTAGTAAGTAAATGAGGCCTTTCAGAAAGTGCTAGTGATCCCAATCTGTGTGAACTAACAAGTATGAAATATGGGGACACATTCAACATTTGGAAATTAACCCATAGTTCAGTTGTCAAAACTACATTGGACTTGTCAACTAAAGTGCTTTATTCAAGATGACAAACCTAAAAATTTCAGCTAAGAAACAACATATGTATATCAAAGACATTGTATAGGCAATAACCCAAGTGAAGCCTAGAGTATGAATAAATAAGAAAATAAACAACTCAACAAGTATGTAAAAACCTGAAATATTGCAAAACATTAGAGCTGTGAGTTATATATAATGAAACATGGAACAAGAGTGTGTGTCCGAACCATGATACAACTGATTGAGAGAGGATCAGTGCCTATGCTGCATAGGAGAAGAGTCCATTGAGTTGGCTTTGAGTGCACCAGCCCCCATGACTGCACCAGTCCAACAGAACCGTTGGCTGGTTCACTCTGGCCCATTGAGTTGCAGATTGAAAAGGAGGTGGAATAACAACAATCCATTCAAAAGAGTGCTATGTACTATGGAATGGTCAAGCCCATGGCCATTACCTTGGGTAAGGCACCAATGAGCCTCCTCGGAAGAGCTAGGTGACACACCCAACATAATGGGCAACAGCAAGCCTATTCTATGACATTAATGGGTGGACAGATTCATCCATTCCTTTTTAAATTCATCTTCAACAGACACATTGTGGTCACCATTATGAGCCAATGAGCATCATTGGAAGATTATCTCTTATAATGTGATCAGGAAAATGACATAATATGTCACCCCTGGCCTTAATATTAAAGGAAGGGCCTCTTCTTTTCTCAAACGAATCAAAACTACCCATTTATTTAGAAGTGAAAGTCTTCACATTGTGAAAGGCACTCCAATAGGGTTGTTTTGGGACGTCAAGTCCCACGCTCATCTCCCACCTTGTGAGTGGCCCTGATTCCCAGTTTGGGTCCGGGTCCTTACCCTACACAAAACATCTGCACCCACTAGAAATCTAGTTCTAAACAATGCCAAGTTGCAACGAATGTTAGGCAGGTAACCAGTTTGACCAGTTAGAACCACCAGTTCCAGTTCCAGTTCCAGTTAGTAAGCACCAAACTGGAATCGGGTCGAAATTTCAGAACCGGTTCACGAACTGGGAACAGTGCAGTTCCCAGTTCCATTTACATTTAGAACCAAAACTGGAACTGAAACCAGAATTTTTGAAAAAGAGAGAGAGAGAGAGTAGAATGGGGGCTAATGAGAGTGTAACCAGCAGTTAATTGTCAGTTGTAGTCCAGGTTACCTGAAACCAAACTGGAACTGGGTCTGAATTCCCAAACCAAAAGCAGAATGTTTGTTTTTAAGAACCGGACCCAGAACTGGAACAGTCCCAAATTTTCTTTCAGAATGGGAACTGGAGGTTCTTCATAAAAGTGAAGAATTGCCGCCCAACACTAATTCCAAGTTCCAACCTACTAACAACATTTTGTTATGGCACCGGCCACCCATTTATAGATATATAATTTGGGTGTGAGACTTGGACTGGGGGTGGGGTTGTTTTGTGTCGTATTCAACCCCTGGTTGCAATTGCATATTAATTGTGTGGCCTGGCAGGGCAGGTGGTGGTGGGATTGCAAACAAGTCGGCATACAATGAGAAAGTAGCAAACTGCCAAAATTGTGGTCAGGGGACTCTTTCTCCAGCCTTGATCGAAGTGTCCCACATCCGTTGTGAAATTCACCACCAGGTGGGAACATTGGCTCAAGCACAACAAACCACGACTACCATCCACCTGGATGTGAACAATGCCAAGGTGTAGTCGACTAGACATTCTATCCTCCTGGAGGACCCACACAATTTGGATGAAATTTTGAGGCATGAGAATTTTGAGGTGTGGTTGTTGGAGCCTTATTGTCTACTTGCATCTATTTGAGCAAGCATGGGGTTGTGGTGGGGAAATTTGTAAACAAGGCAAAGGGGGACCCCTTTCTTTGGCCTTGAGCATTTATGCCCCCTCCCTCCCCCTCCCCCCTTTCCTTCCCCATCCCCAATGGGCCTACTTGCTTATAGTTTATAACAATATATCATCTGTCCATATTTCACTGAGCTCTGTGCAAACTGTACTGGATAATGCTTGTTTTTGTTTTCATGTGCTCAGTCAAGCAACCTCCCCACCACAATCTACACTGACACTTTTGTGAATCAAACTTGATGCTTCAATCTTCGCAATGAATTTCTTCCTCATTTGTGCCCCTAAAAAAAAAAAATTAAAGAAAAAAAAAGACTTGAAGCTCCAAGGTTTTGCAAACTCTTGCATAAAAAATAAGGGCAAGTCAGACGCAGTAACTTCATGGACAGAGAACACCTGGATTGGCTCCTTCCTCCTCATGGATGTCTCTCACCCATGAATGAAGAGGAGACTGATTATACCCAAGCTGTGTGTGACACCACCACTTTTGAACAATCCAAAGGGGACTTTTCCAAGGCTGGATTTTTTTGGGGGTCTTGTTTTTGGGGTTTTGTGTTTTGTGCCAGTAGGCTAGTAGTAGTGGAAACTTGAAAATGCATCCTTATCCAAAGTGCTTGGATTGCCAGGGGTCAATGGTCTAACACAGTGCTCAATGATTGACAAAGAATCAATCAAAATGGGTTGTGATTCATTACTGTCTAAATGGATATGTTCTTTTGTATTTTTTGTATTTTTTATTTCTAGTGATAGGTGGGCTTTCATTTGTGTTTCATTAGAGCTAAAGAAACCCACCCCAAAAAAAAAGGCTTTCAGATGCCTTGCATGCAAAGGCAATAAGTTTAGTCTGCATGTGCACTATACGCACTGTATATCCCACGTGACATGAGTTCATTCTATCCTTTGCCAGGTATAGAAGGGCACAGTTTATCAAGAAAAAACCCTACCAACACAAACATGACCCTGGCTTTGTGGATTATATGAATTTGTCGCAGATGTGAAGAAGGGTGGGGGTTCACCCCTTCCTTGCTTGAGTAATAATCTCTTGTACTATGTATGTAGAGCTTGGATTGCGTAGAGATGGGTTTAACCGCCATGCATGATTGAAACTTTGACATTGCACTTTTTTCAGAGCTTGTCACAACGCCCCAATTTTTTTTTTGACCAGTCGTTCATTAAAAAAGGCACCCATACAAGTTTGTAATAGTTGGAATAAAAGTTATTGTTAAATTGTTGGTAAGGCTTCATTAGTCAATAGGAAGTGGTTTGTACAACCATGAGTCAAAATATTGATTTAATATTATCAAATGTTCTGAAATGTTCTTCATTTTCCTTCAAAAAAAATTTCGTTGAGAAAAGTAATTTTAAATTTTCCAGCATTTCTAAAAATAATATAATTTGTGCCGAAGCCACCATGGTACTACAATATAGCCAAAAGTCTCGTCACCTTACTTGTTTTTCAACAATAACTTTTACTATATTTCAAAGTGAGTGTTGCTATAATTCTTCATTTTTAAGTTTGTGTCATGATGGTGGCTTGAAGCTTTCAAGGAACATGCAAGTCCTGAATTCTTAGTTTTGTCACACTACAACACCCTCAATTACAAAATAGCAAGCCTTTGAGTGAATTTCAATTTCTCATTGAAGTTGGGAATATTCAACAATGCTTTAATGACCATTGCTTGAAGGGTTTCAAATTCTACAACTTACTCATTGCTCCAATCAACCCCAAAAAGATATTCAATAAGTTGGTCAAGGGTAATGAACTGGAAATAATCCAAAACCAGTGTTAAAACGGGAACCAAAGCCAACGTTAACTTTGGTGGCCTTCAATTCAAAATTGCCTTCATCATTTTCTAATTCATTTGAAATCTTATTTGTTCAGATCCAAACCATCATTGCTGAGTTGAAATTGATACCTACACAAAATTTTACATGGATTTTGAAATTAAGCACATTGGGTTGAAATTTGAAAAGGGTAAATAAATGGGTGACAAACCCAACATTCATACTATTTGCAAGCCACCATCTAAAAAGACCCTATCTCCTGGTGTAGGACAGGTGCTCTTTGAATTGCATAAGTTTTAGCCATGGCAAAAGGCAAATAAAGTAGTGATTAAACATAATATTTCATAAAATCAATGTCAAATTTGTCATTGGCAAATATGCTTGCTATCTGTACTTGAATAAAAATGATTGAAATTATTTATGTTTGAACCAGGAGGTGTGCACTGTGCAGAAGATGGATATGTACTAGATATGCAGTGTGCACTTGTTGGATTTGCAAGATATGTTGCAAGTCATATCAAGGTTCTCATACGAGCATTTATGAGACGTTTGTTCTAGCAACCTAGGTTTGAATGGGCAAGGGATTGATTGACAAAGTAAGTGAAAGCCCTCTTCTTTAAGCTTCATTTTTTTTTCTCAACAAATTTCGTTTCGAATTTGTATCTTCTTCATTGGAACTCCCTTTCTAACAACATAAACAATTTCAACCTTCTTGAAAAATTGTCAAGAAAATACAAACCCAGTCCCCACCACAAGCTAAAAACTAATTCTCAATCATTGGTCGTCATTGCATGATGCCTCCTAAAAGACGCTAACACAAGCAAAAAGAGTCTAAAAGTCTACTGTTTGAAAAATAATAAGACAACCCATAATCCCGAGAGCTAATCCAAATCACCTACTCAATTGATAACAATCCCACATATTAAATAGTTTCTCTAAAGATTGCCACATTGATAGAAACAACACAATCCACAAGTATTGAATCGTATACATTTAAACCCTAAACTTATCATTAGTGTCCTGAAGGATTTAAAATATTACTCGAAGGAGGTTTTTAAAAAAAGGCATCTAAATTAACCTTCGCAACAACTTAAAAACACCTCTGAATTACTTTTTTGTCAATAACCAAACCAATTTTTTCTTGGATTCATTTTTTTCTAAAGGCGGAAAATGGGGATTATTAACAAAATCAAATAGGCAAACACAACACTTGTGTGAATGCAAAATAAGTATCACCTGGACACATCAGGATTGAGGATATCAAGAAAAAGCAAAGAAAAAAAAAACTGTGCAATATCTTGTCAATCAATCACCAATACTTACTTCAGGACAAGTGACACAAAAATCAAGGACCCATTAAATAAATTAGTATCATATAGTACTACGATGATAACTTATTTGTCCAGATCTGGCTAACCATGACCCAACTGCTGAACAAGGACAAGAAGGAATAGTCACCACCTAACCTAATTTGCCTTATTGAGTGACAAGACAAAAAAAATTTGCAAGCAAAATTTATATCAAAGCTACCCATTTTTGGCCTTAGCAGCATTCTTTTTTATTATAGTCCTTGTGACATGCTGTTGGGTTCAGGGCCAGCCTTTGTCTTTTCCCTGGCGAACTGGTGTGAAATTGCTCCCAAAACAAAAGTTAAAAGGAGAATTTTCTTTCACAGCTTCTTGAAAGTTTGGCCAAATTTGATCACACCCCAAAAAAGAGTTCGCCAGATTTGGACTTGTTCCTAGTGTTAAGTCAAGTTGTTTTTGCCAGATTTTCTTTTGTTTTGAGAGTTTTCCGATAACTTGATGCCGTGAATGCTAAATCCTTTTTGGGATGATGGCCACTAGTGCTCCATCACCAAAATGAAAAAAAATAGGGGGGTTTAGTTAAGGCTAACAAGATATCTATATGACAACCCTAACCCACCTTTGGTAGAAACCAAGAGCTGGCAATTGTTGGGGGACCAGGGTGAACCCTTAAACCCTACCTTCTTCAGTGAGGCCTCTTAGTGGCTAAACTTAAACCAGGTATGAAATGGTGACTTTGGAGTCTGGACTCAGAGACCCCCCAATTTACTCTCAGAACATAATAGAAAGGATGTTTAGAACTTATTAAAAGTAACTCAAAAAAAATTGTCCCAGTTTTTGCCATGCTACCAGTACAGGTCTCTGGTTTACTCACAAGTCACAGCTACAGATTGCATTGTGAAAAGATTAAGAAAATCAAAGAAGATTCTGTGATCCTTTATGGTTCTTATGCCCCAAGTTATCCTCATGTGACTTGTCCCTTCTTGGTCATCATCAGATGTGCTCCATGGATGTTTGAAGGATAATGCTGAAATTCAAAACACTATAAAGTATCAAAAGCGGTACATAAATTACAATGTCCGAGATGACGATCCTGCTTGCCAATGCTACAATGTCAAGACAACATATGAAGTTTAGACCATAGGTGATCAATCTATAAGTCTTTCGGGTACTCTATTTGTGGTCGACAAACAAAGTCCTAAAGGACAAGATCATTGCAGGAGGCCACCTGACCAACCATCTGCAATCCTGCAAAATTTCGTGCCCAGAAACAATCAAGGACAAGCAAAGATGTTGAACTGAGCCGGTAAAAGAACTTGACCCTGCAAGTGAAAGAATTACAAAGGCTAGTCCTTATGGCACTAGCGTGGGGAATTCAGCAATATTATTTTTACCTCTCACTTCTAGGACTTTGTTGCAAGCACCAGATTCAAACTATTGATGTTTCCTAAATTCTAATTTACTCATAACACTCCTCTACCAAATATTTAAATAACTGCAGCTAAGAAGTTGGGACTATAGAGATTTGAGGCCATGCATAAAAGTTCAGGATGTGGAGGTGAAGAAAGGATCCACAAATGGGGCTCAATTCAAGGAGTGATGAGAAGACTGCATGACATGTCTATTTGATGCACAGTAAGACCATCTGTCAACAGAAATCCTAACACAGGGATGTGAAAGCCAGCCCTTCTGAGCTCCTGTATTTTGAAACACCTTCAATCCCCATCCATCCTCTCTTGCCCTGGTACATGTTGAAAGAAATCACCAGAAATCAACAGTTGGTGAAAGCACAAAGGTGGAGGGAGAACTACATATGTTATGTATGTATATCCACTACAATGTTTCCACACAGGGTGGGGCATCAGCACGTTGCCCTGCAATGGTGCGATACACATACAGTTTCTCTACTTGCTGATCAGAGTGCTCATGCTCATTGATAATCTCCACATTGAGAAGTCGGTTCTTCTTGGCCAGGAATTCACAACCCAATGGTGTGATTTGGCACGTTGACATCCACAGAGACCTCATCGAGTTATATTTGTGGACTCCCGCCAGCAGGGCTTCATCTCCAAATGGACAGTCCCTAATCTCCAACTTCCTCAACTTTGTACACCCACCCAGAACATACTGCATGCCCAGGTCTGTATCCCCTGCAAATGCAATTGACAAGGTTTCAAGGTTTTTCGCAAACCAGCCAATATACTCAAAAGTCTTATCTGTCAGAAGGCCAGAGAGGGCCAGCCGTTTTAGATCTTTGCACTGTCTGCAAATAGCCCCAAAACCTTCATCCAAAGGTTCCTTTGTTACATGGTCCGTCTCATAGACCTTCATTATACATAAGCGGAAGTGTGTCATCCTCTGGCAATTCCTGGCAAATGTCACCATGGCTGCATTTGTCATCTGCCTACAGAAGTAGAGAATCTTCCTCAGATTGGGGCAACCCTCTGAGATTGCTCTAAGACCCTCTTCAGTTGCACAGCCTTCCTCTCCAACAGGAAACACTCTCAACTCTCTCAGATCCTTGCAAGTCATTGCAGCTGCCTGCAGTCCCTTGTCTCCAACATCATCTTGGACCTGGTGATGCAGCCACATTAGTCAGCTATACAAATCAATCAAAATGACATCCTGACAGGTGACTTTGAGAATTATCCTTAACCATTTAGGCAACATCAGAAGAAGGTATAAATTAAGCCTGCTGTTCATAACAATCATCTCAAGCTTAAAACCAAGTGGACTTAGAAACAGAAGAGATAATCACTTCGGGTTAGGTTTGTGTTGTTATAGCAAAGAAAAGCCTTTGCCATCAATGGCATCTGAGACACATTCTCAAGATATGCTGCATATGACCAAGGCACCTACTTGACAATTGATATTTTGCACAAATCAAAGGCAGCACTACTACCATAAAGACATTGAGGAAAATGACTCTGAACACAACCAAAGAGACAAGAAAGGTGTCATATCTGCTGGCAACAACACAAGGCAGCTCCCTTTGACATAATCTGAGCCATGTAACACCAAGCAGTAAGACATGGAGGTGAAAGCACAACCAAAAGATGCAAATCTCTACATGTATAACTGAACCCCATCACATTACTTACAATGAAAGAACTCACTATCTACCAAGGGCCAAGAGAGTTTAGAAGGGCTAACCAGTAATCGCTGCAATTTAGGACAGTGACTGATGAGCTCCTGAAAGTCAGTGGTAGGGAGAAGAACATCACTGAGGTTGAGGCTGGTCAGATTTGCACAGACTGGGTACAGCGTATGTACAAACACTGGTACCACTTCCCAGATTACTGAGAGACTTCTTAGACTATTACAATTGCCCAAAGCCGTCTGAAGTTCAGATAGTTGTGGCAATGACAGTTTCTGGGAGTAAGATCCAGTGCCCAGTTCCAGCAGATTGGGAGACAGCTGAAGGAGGCGCTGCAGCTGGTCAAGGGTGATCTCCTTGTTCAATTTCAGTTTCTTGAGCAAAGGGCAGCGTGCCACAAGACGCTCCAGGCCAACGAAATCCACATAATTGACATCGCTACGAACTGTTGCAAAGTTGAGAGACACTAGCGAGGTGTATGTCTCAGGAAAACCCGTCAGCCATTCTCCGCTCCGGAACTCGATATCATTTTCCTGTAGCTCCAACTCTGCCAGATTCCTGCATGACAATGGACCCTTTACCACATCAGCAGACAGAGAGGAGACAAACTATTCGCTTCAAGACATGATTACTTGAAGCAGATCGGCAAACACAAAATCGCGGGGAGAGAGCATATTTACTGCAGCTATAACTGTCAAAGCTTCGAGCTCCGCAGATTTTTTGTCGAATCTATCAGGTAGTGGAACTCCGAATATAGAGCCTGGAAAAAGATGCTTGACTAACGGAAGGGCAAGCGCGCTTACCGACAGTGTCTGGTTATCTCTGCGAGTCCATCGGTGCTGAAACCATCACAACTCGTCAGTGACAAAGCTCGAAAGTTTGAGAAAGATCGGGCAATCGTTGCCAAGCTCTCATCACATACCGTCATGCGCTTCAACCGGAGCTCCTCCAGCCACGGATAGTGCATGGCCATGGTCTGAATCCAAGGATAGACGTAAGCTCCCCAGTTGCGAGGAACGAATCCGAAATCGGTAAACCTGGGACGGCCTTTCATGATCACCGAAGTGATCTTTGGAAACCGTCGAACCAGATGCTGTGGAGAAAGAGAGTAACAATTTCCTATGAATACCTCCCTCCTGCTCCATCCTTCTGCCTTGTACCATGCCTTGCACACCAGAGAAACCGCATTCCGGTCCCGATGGCGTGTCAGAAAAACCAAGACATGCTCCAACACCTCATCAGGAAACGAAACACGCATTTTTCTCCTTGCCTTTGTTTTACCACACTAGTTTCAAGGGAGAAACAATCCAGTCTTCTGCCATCACCTGTTGGTAATATAATCAACCAACAACAATAACAACAACAACAACAACAACACACATGCGCTCTTATTACTACTACTACTACTCCGAGCACCAGACCATCTTCGTGAAGCAAAACGGATTCCAAGTGATAGCAATTATCTCTTCTCCGATCGGTCTATGCACAAACTAGCTCCTGCAGACGACGACACACTTGTTCGTTGTTTCGTTCTTCCCAAAACCGAAATCGCAACTGGACAGCATTAGGGTTTGAAAGGCCCAGTTGCATTCCTCCTCCGTTCTTTACGGTTTTTGGAGCAGCCCATTAGAAAGAGAGAGTTTTTGGGGCTGCCGGATTTTCCTTCATCCTTTTTCCTTTCCTTTGTTCAGGAATCGTAGGATGATAAATAAAGCCCCAACGACTTCACAGATTTATTTTTCTGGCGAAACTTCACATCCCGGTGACAGAAAATATATAAATAAATAAAATCCCTTACAAATTGGCTAAAAGGGATTATGACCTTTGGATGCAACACAAGTTGCCAAGATGCAACCATTTGGCAAAAGTAATAGTCATCTAGTGATCGACATTCCCGGGTGTGAGACCATCAGGGAGTGCCAAGAGCTCCTCCCCTATGTGCTCCCTCTCACATCTTGCATCAGTGAGTGCTCACCATAGCTCACAAGAGTTATACACGGAATCAAGGTGAGATTGTCACTAGTATTGAGTGCAGATTTTCTTTGGTTCTTTGGTAGTAATGTTAGTAGGATGAGTATTTGGTTGTGAATAGTGATGTGGAAGCTAGAAAGACACAATGGTGAAAGGGTGAAATGGAAAATGGGAAGAAATGAAAAAAAGTGAGGTACATGTAACATGGCTCGGAGAATATCAATGTATAAGCATCTCTTGAAGTTTTTAATTTGATTTGGGTTTCTTTTGTTAATCATGCATTCAAAGTTAGGATTCATTTTAGAATGTTAGTTTTAAAAAATTTAAAGAAGAGCTTGCAAATGGTGCAAAATCTTGGGTGACTAGAGATGAGCATATGGAATGCAAAAAAGGTATATCAATTTTTCTCCCATAAGAACTCCTTTTTTTTCTTTTTGTTTTTTGCATTTATGCAAGCTTACATGTTTGTATTATTCGTTATTAAAGTTCTTTCACTTCATCTTCCATTGTTAATTTAAACTATCAAATTTCTTTAAAGATCCCAACTTTTGAGTTAGCTTTAGTTTGTTACAAATGCGCGGTGTTCATGTATAAGATTTTTTCCTAAGGTTTTAAATTGGTTATCAAAGTTCACGAAAGCTTTTTTTTAATTTTTGTTAAGATGGTCATCAACTTGTTAGAACTTGAAAGTCTCGTAAACACATTTTACATTTTTTTTTAAAGGTACTCGCTAGAACTCAAATATTTGTTTTCATCATCACATTTTCTTTACAATGGTTGTTAGAATTCCAAAGCTTTTCATTATCACTTTTTTTTTATGATGATTGTTAGAATTCTCAAGCTTTTAAATGTCACTTTTTTTCACAATAGTCAATATTAGAACTCTAAAATTCATTTTCATTGTAAATTTTTTTTACAATAGTCATTTGAATTCTAAAGCTCACTTTCATTATTATATTTTCTTTAAAACTTAGAACTTTAACACTCCAAGTTTCAATTCCTTTCTTTTTTTTTATTCTTATCCTTCACAATTGCGGCACCCATGAAACCTCCACAATATTTTTGATTTCATATTTTTTCTTTACATTTATAATGTCTAAAACTTATAAAGACCACAAACCCGTTGACTCATTGTTAAACAAACAATCTTTTTCATTAATGTCACCTACATCTCTTGCAACTTCAAAAAACAAAAATGTCATGGTTTTTTAAACTATACCTTTGCCAAAAACCTTTTTTGTAAATTTTACATTAGAACTTGCAAGTAATGAACCGAAGAAGAAAAATCCAAAAAAAATTGAATGAGAAATATATAGGTTTTTTCATAATTTACATGCAAGTAGGTTTTCTTAATCTAAGCCAACTTGTGAAAAGATAAGAAAATGAAAATGGTCAAATGCAAAAAAATCTTTGATAATGAAGATAAGGATAAGCTATTAATTACAAAATTGGAATCATTGAACATTCTAGAATGAAGAAATGTAACGAAGCCTAATGGGCACACTCTTCTTTAGATTACAAAATAAATGAATAAAATACATGGCACATATATTGGTTGTTGGGTAGAATTTATAATTATTTATTTATTTAATGAGATTGTGTTTATATATATATATAGGATATTTGTTAATCTACACTATTAAAAAATAGTAGAAAAGAAAACATATGTAATGAACCTTTTTTAATGATTAATAGGTTTAATTAGTACATTAAGAATTTTTAACTCAAAATATCTTATATTTTTTTCCATTGTTTGTTAAATCTTGCATCTTTTGTTTGTTATCAATGGAAGACTTGTCTCATAATTGATTATTCCCTTGGAAAATAAGTTTATTCAATCTTCCCTAGGTTAATAATTGTATTTTGGGGTCCAAACACAATATAGTGAATTAGAGATGCCCCCTTAGTGATTATTTAATATGTGTTTATTATCAAAATATTTTGAAATATTTATTTTTTTTAAATTACTATTATACTAAGGTTTATATTAAAATTTTGTCAAAAAAAAAATTCCAAGTATCTTGAAAAAGTTGTCACTAGTGTTTTTCTATTTAAAAATTGTTTAAAACACTACTTATAATGCTTTAAAAGTGTGTTTGAATGTTTTTGTTCATTCGACTGAAATTTCAAATACATAGTCACATGTTTCCATGATATATTATGAACGTTGTTATACAAAAACCCTAAATCCAAAAATTTCAACACCAACTTAAATTACCACTATGAAATATGAAATAATGATTTCAATTGCTTTCGTACATATTAACATGATCCTACACTTGTTGATTCATGTGCCTCTTTCTTTCATTCATTTCCATCTCCCATTTGTAACTTAGATATGGTCTATTGTTTAACTTATTGAACAATTGATTATTAACTTTATATATGTTTGTGAATAATCTCATAAACCATTTATGAAATAATGGTATTGGTTTATAAGGAATCATCAACAACATCAACATGATGTGCAAAGTTAAAAACACCATAATAAATATGTCAAGCCCATTATATACAATGGGTTAAGACTAATCATTTATACTTTATTGTGATCATGTATGTTGTTAAACATGTTATATTACAAGATCATAAGAATTGATGTCAAATTAAGTTTTTTCTTCTATGTTTATTATTCCATAAATGTGTATCAAGAAGCAACTAAAGATTGAACTTGCATTGATTAATATTAATATTTCAAATTACAAATTATATTGACAATTATTGTTGTTTAATTCTAAAATTTTCATATGTATAAGTTGTAATGGAAATTATAGAATTAGCGACAAAATTTGCTACTTGAACATGTAATGAGTAAATTATTAAAAAACAATAAATAATTATTTTTGCACATCCAAGTTCATCTACAAATGAATCACCTTTGAAAAACACTAAATTTAGCTAAAATTTTAATAGAACTAGGTGGCAAATTATTTGGCACCAAAATAGGATTTGGAAGAGTTATCACATTTTTTAAGTTAATGCTCTAGAAGGGTTAGGTGGTTTAGCTAGCCATCACAAAAATAAGATCTACGGGGTTTGATTGGGAGTGCCACAATTTAATGTTTAGCCATAATTTCCATTGTTCAACATATATTTCAAAGAATAATTGAAGTATTTGCATTAAAAATCCTTTGTGACAATCTTCAAGGATTCAAGGTTGCACATGAATGGTCACATCAAAGTTTTAAACATTACATGAATTGAACTTTTAAAGTTAATATTACAACATCAAACAAATTCTTCATGGACAAAATACCTTGTGCTTTCCAAAATGATATGTGCAAGTTTGTGGATGTTTTGTGTCCAAATTTAGGTTTTGACCACACCAATCACCTTTTTGTTTTGGTTTGAGTAAATGTGATTCAAAGGTGACAATGAAATGCCTTGTCATAATCATGTTATTTCAAATTTCTCTTACAACTTTCTTCTTTTGGAGCAAGGAACTAAGGATCATGCCCAAGGTTCAAAGGTTTTTCACATTGCCCACATTATTGGAATGTTATCTTTAATACCATTTGGGAAGCCCTTGAGAATATGTCACATAGTCAAAGTCATGCACAAAGCCCTACATGGTTTTATGTAAAGGGTTTGACTATATTTGACATATGGATTTTGTTTCAATCTAGATTTTAAAATATTTGAAACAAGACAATGGGAACTAGGTTAAAATGGAAGTTGTTACTTTTGTAATTATTAATTTTTAGGATAAAATCTAAAATGACACAACTTTAGGTTTATCAAGTGTTTTGAATGGTAAATTACCTAATTCATAACAACCTCCGAGAAGATTTTAAATCTATTTATAAGGCATATTACATTTAGTAATTAGGATTACAAAAAGAGCCCTAGGGTGGAGGGTGTGAGATTGTAAGATCCCTAAGGTGCATGATGTAAGCCAATAAGATTTTTGGAAGGGATTTTTTTTAAAAAACCATTGATTACCTCGGTTATTAGGTAGAGTAAGGCCCTACTATCAAATAGTTACTACATGGACCTTGGGCTTTGCCCTCATTGCTCACACAATAATTCCTTGATAGCAAAGCCTTACCCTATATGTAACAATTTCAGACAAAAATTTTAATGTATTTATAGGGCACTTCAAATATGAAAATTTGACCATTATGGTGGATTGCCTTAGTGTGGGGAAAATTCCATGGAATTCCCCCTCATGAGGGTTTTTTTTCAAAAGATTTCCATTTCTATGATTATTTCAATTATTCCACATTGATTACCTCGATTGTTATGCAAGGTAAAGCCCCACTATCAAGGAATTACTTTATGGACCTTGAATTATGCCCTTATTGTTCACACATTAATTCTTTAATAGTAATGTTTTACCCTATACCTGGGATTGTTATTTGGTGAGCGTGTGAATGTGAACAGGTGAGCATGAATAGGTGAGCAAGATCAACTTTTTTGGAATATTCCATTGACACATGCCATAGAATATGCATGATGTGGAGGAATATTTTGCCATGTGTCTAAGGATGAAAAATTAAAATGGATGAAAAAATTAAACAAATGAAAGGATAAAATGGATGAAAAAAAAAACAAATGAAAAAAAAAAACATGAATAAAACCTATTCACAACCAAGAGTTATGTGTCAATCCAAACACTACCTCTTCGCAACCGAAAGGTATGTGTCAACCGAAACACCACTTGTTCATCTCCAATAGGTATGTTCCCATTGGGAATTGAAATAGTATGAGACCGCACATTCACTATACCATTTCAACCTATTTTTCATGAATTCGATCTATCAAACCTCTTATCTCTAGGAGCATTCTTGCTACTTGAATAATCAAACTACATTTTTTCCCCCACCAAACACCTTGGAAACTATGATTAAATACACTTTAATTTCAAGCATACTAAATAGAATATGCAAAATGATAAAAACACCTTTGGAATATCCAAGAGATCCCACCCTGCTATACCCTTTCAAGCAATTGCTAAAAATCAAAACATGGGGATCAGAATGGAAAAAATGAATTGACAAAACAATGAATGGGTGGCATGGTAATGGACAAATGTGAAGATTGACAAAAAAAATCTTACAATGCTCAAACAAACTATAAACATTATGAAAGAGGATATGAAAAATTACCATTGGGCAATGTGTACACATGCAATGGATTTCTTCCAAGAATGGGCAAGTTTGAAAAACCCAATTCCAAAACATTTTTTCACAAGCTTATTGAAGGATTTGTCAATAGAAGATTTGGTAACCCTTGAGAACTTCCTTTCAACATAATTTATGGAACCTAGTAGATGACTTTATGCAACTCTAGGCAGGCGAACCTAGGTGCCACAAGATCTAAGGAACAAAGTGATAAAACAACTTGTGAACGTCAAATAATAAGCTTGACCCTAAAACCATGAAATGTTTCTAATAGTAGAAAAAAATACGTCCCAATAATTGAAGGAGAAACCAAAATACCATTCTTGGTGGTAATTTGTGGTCTAATGGACTTTTATATATGAATTAAGGCTAAAGTTGAACGTAGGAGTTACTTGTTGAAAAATCCTAAAAAATTATTGATTCTTGGAACTCCAAAGGATGCATCTACAATACCCATTTAGTCCCTGAAATTCCAAAGGACACATATATAGTACCCAATTAATCCCTGGAATTCAACCAAAAGCCTATAAAAGATTCATATAATGATTGCATTATCATTACATTTCCAATAAATTTTTAATTACACTTTCTCGCTTTTTATTTTATGTTTGCATTTTCGATATCATCACTATCCACTTGCATTGATTATACCTCTAATATAATATTGTAATCCTATTACCCCCACAAAATATTTGTATCCTCCCACCCAATATGATTACTTCATAAACTTAATTACCTTATTCAGTATTAAAATCTCAATTGGATTTCTTCCAAAAATGACAAATAGATCACTGATTATTAGCGAGCTATTGTTAATAATTTAATGAATGATTGAAAACACATTGTTGCATTCAATTTTGGACATAATTTTAGAGCAAATAAAATGACCATGGCAAGTTTTTCAAAACAACCATAGATTCAACCTTTTACGTGCACTATTAGAAATTAAGATATGGGGCAACCTACAAAAAAACAAAGTGGATAACACATATGAGTGGGCCACCTTGCGATGGGCACACAAAAAGACAAAAAAAAGGTCCATTTATTGCCAGGAATAGGTCAAGGTGAAACTTTTGATCAATATCATAAGATATTAAAGACTATCATTGGGCGATGTTTAGACACAATGGAATTCTTGAAACAACACCAAGCCTTTAAAAGCCATTTCTAGAACATTACTTTAATAGCCTTTTCAAAGATTTATTAAATGAAGACTTGGTCGCCCTATGTGAATTATTAGCAACAAAAATTAGAAAACCCAAAAAAAGACTATATGTAACTCCAAGGAGGTAGGCTTGGGTCCCACAACATGAAAGAAACAAAGTCAACGAATTGCCTATGAATTGATGGATGATTAGACTGCCACCAAAACTAAGAGAAATGTGGGATAGTTAGAAAAAACGACGCCCAAAACCCTAACAATAAAAATAATGTTTATTTAATCGCACTATGTAGTACAAACAATATCTGCAATGTCTATATGTAAAAATCAGATGTAATGAATGGAAATTTGATTGAAATAAAGTAGATTCAATTGTAATTACGAATCAAAATTGATTTTGTTGGTAACAATTATATGAAAACTAAAGGGATATTTGTGATCATAGAAGCAAAAGAAAATAAGACCTTGAATGTGTATTGTAATTGAAAAGCAAAATGGAAGCAATAATAAATGAAATTTTTTGTGCATGCATATGCAATTGGTATTTCTCACATAAAGGAGAAGTTAATGTGTTCAATGTAAAAGATATAACAAGAACATTTTGTGATCTAAAAAGTGGCATTGAATCTCAAGATGAACAATGGCGTTAAATCATAAATGGCACAATTTAAAACATTGTGCATTAAATTAATGATCAACAAGGAAACATCTACTATCACTATTGAGATAAACAATCATTGAATAAATAATAGAACATCAATAACTAACCGCCATAAATGTTACCATCTCGCACACTAAGAGGGACATTAAAATTTATAATTAAAAAATAAACACAAACATTCTTAATGATTATATATAATGAGAAAGAGGCATGGTGGAAACAACAATTTTCCATTGCAATTGTAGATTTGGAACTTTGAGAATGCCTATTACAACTCCTCAATACTTGGATTTGTATCCAATAGTGGATCAAAGACAAATGAAAGTGATAGATGCAAAATACAGTGTTAGAGTGGGATATTGGGCAACAATAAATAATGTACAAGAATACAAAGTGTATGCCATAGTGATACAAATGTTTGACCCGAACTTCGTGAACAACTTGTGACAAGTTCTAGGGACAATCATGGCCAACTGAACCAACAAATTGAAACTACAAGACTCGTTTATTATACCAAGCAGAATATATGTTGGGGATGAACAGAATAGACCAATATTCATTGGTAGAAGCCACACACAAGAAGTGGCTAGAAAATGAGAATGATCTACATGACGACAAATATGAGTTGCCAATTTTAAAATACGATGCAAACCAAGAAGCATTGGTCGAACAAAAAGAAGGAGCCCCAATGGAGGAAATAGAAGGAACCCTAGTGGAGGAGGAAGGGGAGCCAATAACATCATCACAATTGGCATCAAAAGAAGGAGAAGACATAAAAAGTATGGATAAAGAATGTTGTGAGTCAAACAACCATGTCATTGTTGAATCGTGACATCAAGAATAATGTGGGTCACCATCATATGTTTATGACCGCAAGCACACATCCAAGTGAGGACTATTAAAAAAACTGTAAGTAAGTACCATATTTTTTACAAGAATTTGGAATGTCCTACAAACAACACATGCCATTGTTAAAAAAAAGAAACTAGAGTTGATAGATCTTGTTTCACAATATTGATTCAATATGCGCAATAGATATAATCAACAAGGAACATAGTGAAAAAAAAAGTTAAGAAAGATGTTAAAAGAAAACACTGAAAAGTTTTTTACTCCACCAAAGAGCCCTCGAAAAAGTGATGTGAATGGGCACACTAAAGATAGTGAAGATAATAAAACAACTTTGTTAAGATGCAAGCATTCGAATGCAATTGAAAAACTAACGAAATAATTTGAAAACCATTTTAGTCTTCCTACCTCCAAAGAGAAAAAAGGTGGAAATTACAAAGCACCCCCACAAGGAAGAGATCTTGAAAAATGGTGTATTCTTAATTGTTTTAAGTGATGAGGAAGCAAAGGATGCAACATCTTTAAGTGGAGAAGACGAGGACGAGATGTTAGTTGTCACAAAGAAAAACATCCAAGAGTTTAAAGACCCACGAACGATGTATTGAATGTGTCCATATTCAACTTTATCAAAATAGGGAGCAAATGGAAGCAAAATACTCAACCTATTTTGATTGTTATAAATGAAATTTGTCATCTTTTTCCACCAGAACAAATTTGAAGTCACTAGCAATGCAATGTGTATGAAATTTGTGATTTGTGTCCACCAAAACAATTTTGAACATATTTGCAATGTGAAAATTATGATATGCCTACAAAAGCATGATTATGAATTCATTTGCAAGGTCATATCTATGTTAAATTGGGATATGCTATAAGATAGTTAAAAATTTGAAAACATTATAGATAAACGAATAATTGAATATGAAAATTAAGATCAACTTGAAACCATTAGTGATAAAATAAAACTTAATATGGAATTTGTGATATGCTGCCATCATAACAATTTTGAACTCAATTGCAATGTCATATAAATTATATTTGTGACCTACTTTCAACATAACAATTTTGAACTCTTGTGCAATGCCTCATATAAGATATTTATGATTTGATTTCAACATAGCAATTTTGAACTTTACTCTAGTCTCATATATATAAGAAGGTTTTAAACTCCTTTGTGGTGAATAATGTAATAAATATATTCAATAGAGGCATACTTTCCAAGCACTAGCACTTACAAATATAATGATGAGAAATGAAACATGGTTACATAACTTAACAACATTTATACATTACGCATCATGGATTTATGGTAGAAGTATAAAGGGATTTTGTGCACATGTTAAAGCCAAAGATGTCTTTAAAAATCAACAGTAATTTTTTTAATTGTAGACATTCTTACATTGGTATCCTAAAAAGGGACATTTGCAACAAAAGAACTAAAAATAAATTACTTGTAATTCATTATTATTTATTTATTTATATTCAATTTTGAAGATAATAGTTTATAAAATAACAATTTTGATACGATAAATATATTATAATGTGCTAATATTCAAAAAATAAATTTTCCTTTATAACATTTCAAAATCGACAAATGAAAATAAGGATGACAAAAAATATGAAAAAAATTTTGAATTGTTTTGTACTATTGGCTACTAATTTGAACTTATCATATAGGTTTGGTAAATTGGGAACTTGTTTCCTTTGAAATCTAGACATTTTGGACAATTTTTTCCATGGGAAACCCAACAACACAAGTATAGGTTTAACCCACATGTTTCACATCAAAGTTTGATGGAATTTCACCCCATTGGGGTTATTTATTTAATTTCCCTAAATATTTGCTTAAATTATTATTAAAAATTCAATGATAAAAATACTCAAATTTCAATTTCTTTGAAGCACAATTAATGAATTGCTTATGTTGGATTAAGATTTCATTTAGATTTATGATATGTGCAAAGCTAAGTTGTATTTGTTAAGATATGTAACTAAAAAAAAAATCATTTAAATGGTTTGAAATAAGATGTGAGAACATCGCATTAATCAAATGAATTCCAAAAAATCAAAACAAATAATGAAGGCTTGAAGAAAAAACCAAAGTTTGGAGGAACCCATTTTACAATTTCATCTTCAATGTAGCGCAAAACAAAGCTACTATATTTACAACGTTTTTTTTATAGAGGCAAAGACAAAATGGTGGAAAAATCAAGAGCCATTGCCTCTAAATATTTTGGCAATGAAAGACTCGATGGCAAGAATAATTCTTCACAAGTAAAAAAAGGAATTATCCTTTGCCTTGGAGGCGACAATTTATGTGTCAAGCAATGGAATGTTAAATATCAAGGCTTGACCAAAAACCCAAATTATACTTGAAATTGTGAAGGTTAAACTTACTCACAATCAAGATTGAATCAAGATTTCTTTTGAACAAGAGCATTTAGGTCATTATTTTCCTCCTTCGCAACATTGGTTTACTCCTCAAGAACATCCAATAGTGGTTGCAGAAACGCAAAATAAACATCCCAATTTGGCTCAAGTAGAAAAACATGTCTTCCAAGACTTTGGCATGTTTTCAAACAATTACCTACTCCAGGGAGAACGTCTTAATGAGATTAGCAATCCAAAAAGAGAAAGACGAAGAATAGTAAAGAAATTGGACAAAGTTGAACGTAAAAGAAATTGAAAGAAACTTATGGAAGAATTGATGTCCACCACAGACTCCCAGGAGATGACAAGGCAAGGAGAAGCAATTGGAAAATGTCAAGGTGGATCCCATATCCAACTCTAAAATGCAAGCCACTATTCAAAAGTGTCATAGTATCTTGAGTGGTCCAGTTGAAAAACACATCATCATTTTGAATGTCTCCTTGTTGTGTATCCCTTGAAAAAGCAAAACTTCCATTCTCGTGCACAACGAAAAAAAACCCTACTCATGAGAGTCTGTGACATATAAAGAGATATGTTAATATTGAATTCATGCAAATGTAGGAAGCCTTGGTGGAATTCAAAGAAAGTTTACCTTTTTATTTGGGAAGATTTGTGCACATGGCATATTGTTAACAATTGCAAACTTCGAGTGAATTTTGAAGTTGTAATTCTCTAGGTAGGATTTGATTTCTTTCAAAACTCGGTCATCATCATAAAAAAAGAGGACGCAACTATCCCATGCAAGATACTTGTCCACAAATCCAAAATGGAGACAACATAGTTATCAACTCTTACATTCCACTGGAGAATAGTCGGAACAAGGTGCAACACATGTGGGACATGCAAATTTCCTAAGACTTCAACAATGATGAGGTTCAATATGTCCTTTGGGGAGTCCTGCAAGAATTCAAAATGATCCTGGTTATGGAATTTGATTTAAATAGGTAATTAAATGAAGAATAAGGTCTCAAATTAATATTATTTTTGTCCATAAATCCTTTATATCTTGAAAGCCAAAGGGCGATGCATGAGTTGAAACTTTTGTTTTGATTAATGAAGGCCAGTCAATATTGAGAGCTTTTGTAATTAGCCTTGGGGTCTTGTGGCTAGCAATGAATACTGAACTTCAAAGTCGTTGAAGATGAAATCTCCTTTTGAAGTCTCGGGCAACTCTTGTATAGGTCTTCTCCTCCTTCGTGTGTGCAATGATGGTTTAGTAGCACAACCCCTCTTACTTTTGAAAGCTCGAAGAGAATCTTCCTAATGAATAACATGATGAAGAAAATCCTAGAACTTAGATAACTCAACATTTACATCTTGTTCAGGGTTATCAATGTTAGCTAAAGTTTGAGTGGCCTTTAGAGTGCTAGAAACTTGGACATCCTTCTTCTTCTTCTTCCTCTTATCAATATCCTCCTTTTTATTTCCTTGAGAGGAAACAAGCTTCTTAAAAATCCCAAATTGAAATTCTTTTGCTCTAACCTCTTTTAAATAAGAATGTAGTCCGAAGGACAATCAAGGTACTAACCACAATAAAGCAAATGAGAGGAACCCTAAATTTTAACAAATTCCTTTCGATACATAATGATGTTAGACTTTGGATCGCACCAAATGCTAAAGAGTCCATGCATTTCATGAATGGCATTCGATTGAAAAAGCAGATGCAAAAGGTATTTGTGAAATTCAATTAGTAAAAAGTCATGTGGGAATTAAGCACATAGCAACCCTTGACATGAACCTGCAAAACCAGCCTTGGAAATGTTTAGTTGGCCTAATTGAGCTCCACCCCATATATATTAGATATCTTGAAGGTTCATGACGCCCATAAAAGGCACCAATGGATCATAGTTGGCATCGACTAAACCCCTATCGAGAACCTAATTCATCTTAGTCGACACCGATTGATTACTAATAAAAGGATAATGTTATCTAGAGCAATTTAACATTGATAATTGCTACGAGTAAAAAAGGAGTTATCTATAGCAATATATGGTTCCAACATATCTAATGCAGTAGATGCAAAGAACGGAGCCTTACAACAAGCCTCAACAATTGAAGGACTCAATGCAAATTATTCATGAATGTAGAGGATTTTTCACCTATAAAACACACATTTCAATGCATCATTTTTTCTAGTTTGAAGCTCCCACATCTTCCCTTGTGTGATTCCACCCTTCACCTTGAACTTTTGGTAGAATGTTGATTCCCATAACTCAAGTCTCCACTTTTGAATATACTTCAAGAAAAACGGGACCTTCATAGATTGATCAATGGTGACATTGAAGTCCCTTGTTGTGGAGTCAAACAACATAATTGCTTCCACCTTTTGCTGCAAAATTCCAAGAAGATGTCCATAAAATTAAAAGATGATTAACAATCCAAAAACAATGTCGAGATCTATTCATGGAAAAAAAAACTAAGAAGTTAGTTGATAATCAAACCTAGTGCCAAAATGTGGCTTTGTGAAGCCATTTATTAAACATGGCATCTGAAAATCCTTACTTTGGGAATTTTTTAGCTTCCCTAAGAACTCCAAATTGATTCCACTGCTTGAGCTAAAAAAAGTTTTTAATTTGTACTAACATAAGCCGAAACTAACATTTGAAGTTTTTCAGTAAGCTTTCCAGCTCGAAATTCAAATCGTAACAAATTTAAACCTCATGTAAGAACTTTGGGCCCAATGAAGGATTGCATATGGAATTTGCTTGTGGAAAATAATCATGTGTTCCTTGTGGAACACATCCATAGCCTTGTTGTTCAAGGTTTCCAATTGGTCCGAGTCTCTCAAAGTTGGGTCCATAACATCCGCATAATATAGTTGATGGGTGATATCAATTGCCACGGCTAACTCCTTCTAAAAAGTTGAAATAAGATTAGTGGCAAAACACTAAATTCAACTTTTCAAAGATGGTATTGAATCTATAATAACAAAAGGAAATTGTCTCACTTATACATATAATAAAAGAAAACCTTTTGTGTGAGGCTATACCAAGTCTTTTGTGTTTTGGCCTCACATTTCCTATATTGTTTGTCTAGAACGACTTTTTAAAACTATTGCAAGGGTATAATTCCTATACTTTGGATCCTAAAAATTCATAGACTAGATATGGCCTCATATGGTATAATTCAATGGACTTGGATTGCCATAATGACATCAAAAGTTAGTATTATCTTTAAATCTTCAACTTGAGGAATAGATGGAAATGCAAGAATGGAGCAAGCTTACTTGTTAAGCTCCATCATTGCTGTGAAGAACTTTATGAAGTCGTTCTTGCTATCAAGCACAAAACTATCCACCCAAATGTGCCAATCTGCATCAAATGGATGCATTTTCTTTATATACGAAAACCAAGCTTGAAGTTTGTGGTTCCTATCCCATATGTGGAACATTTCCTAAACAATGGCCTAAAATCTAGGTCTCCCTAGAAGAACTCTTTAAATCTATTGTTCTTTTCCTTCCAAAAAGGCCCCCATGATGATTCAACAATTGAGACGACAATATTTTCACCTTGCCAATTTGTAAGGGAAACAAAGAAGACCTTCTCCCCCTACTTGTAACCCATTTGAAAGGCCTACTCCATTTTGAGCACATCAATTTTAAGAGCAAGCCTAATAGTGGGCATGGCAATGAGTTGGCACAATGGAATGTTCATTTGGGATTTTTACTTGGGATAGATCTTGAATTTCTCCAAGACTTTGTTGGTGTTGAACTTGTTATTGCTCTAGATCCATTGGATTACATTCTCACATGATGTTGGAACTAGTTGCATAAACAATTCATGAAATGGAATAGTGAGATCTTTAATGAAAGTTGATGTCTTTTAACTCCTCTATTGAAAACTAGATAATCATGTACTATTTCACTAGTTGATTGATGGCATATGCAAAACATAAAAAAGTGGACCAATTACAATGTAATTTTGCAAAGTAACCTAGCCATCTAAAAAGGGGTGTGTTTGCAGTGTTAGTCGGCACCAACTAACAATTGTTGAAACCTTATCCAGGCACTTCATAGACAAGAAGTGCATTAACAAAAATGACTCCTAGGTTGATGTAAATCAATAATAGGAACTAGTTCATGGAAAACAATAGTGTTTCAGTTGTCAATCATCATCAACTAATTGCTTGTGAAACATTCTTATCACACCTCTTTAACAAACAGCAATGATTCTCATGTGGTTTTCAATTGTCACAAGAAGCAAGCTTTGTTGTGATGGAAGTGTTAATCAGTATCAACTGCTGCTCCATGCACATTCTAACCAAACCTTCTAAAGAGATTTTGGCTATGGCTATACCAATATAAGGAAATTATCTTTGATCAATACCGATTGAAGTCGAATTGTCATACTAGAAAACATTTGTAAGAAAAATGAGGAAAAACAATTCAAGTTGAAGGTTTAAGACCCATTTCTTGTTGAGACACGAATGTAGAAATCCCAAGTATAATTGGTGTATCCATAACAGAAAGGTGCTGCAAATCGACCTAGAGAATGGAAGCATTACAAACAACACATAATATTTTCAAATAACGTTAAACAAAACATTGACAATTGAGACAAAAAATTGAATTCACATATTTCAGAACTATCATTTCTCAGAGAAGCTTACTTCTCTACAGTCCAAACTTGTGCTATTGAATCTAAATCCTTTTCCTTGTTTGCTTCCTATTCATTAAATTGCCGCAAATGGTGAATTAATTTTTTGTGTCATAGCAAAAATGGAAATCTCAATATCTATATCTTAAGTTGTAAGTGGAAAAGTTTGTTGGTTATACAAGAAACATACAACATATTTTACAAGAAACAAATTGTTAGTTGTACAAAAAGCAAATTGCAAATTCTATAGAAGAAATTACTCCTTTTGTAAGAAATAAAATGTTCGTTCTAACAAAACCAATTTGGTGGTTTTCATAAAGACAAATCACTATCAAAATCAACTTGATTAAATCAATTACACACATGATGATTAACTAAGCTTGAAATGCGTACCTCTTCCAACATCAAATCTACGTCTAATGTCTCCAACCTTATACACTAGTTTATATGCAAGTCATTAAAAGGTGTCAAGAGAAATTCAAATCCTTAAATGTGAGCTTTGAGGTGCACTCTATACAACCTAACAATTCGAATGACCACATTTTCTTTGTGAGTTCAAATTCCTTGGTTCACTTTGAATGTTTTTAATTGGCACCAATTGAACACTTCCAGAATTTTGTTGGTCCATGAAATTTCTTGGGAACTTAGAGGTGGTTTTAGATTTGAATTACTCTAAAAGATGATTCTAGAATAATACATATACAAACCTGATTTCTAGGATAATGTCAGAATGATTCTTGTCTTTTCTTTTAACATTCTTTTACATGCAATGAAGTTAGTTGGAGTGGCAATTTTTCCCAGCTATCGATATGTAGGTAGTGTTTTGTGAAATCCCCAATTTATACCATTAACTATAAGTTTTGCAACTCTTCACCCACTTGTTTATAAACTTGTAGTTGTAGAATGTATTATGTTGTTCATAAATTTCCAAATCTTTCGATAAGCATGATCCACTTGGGCATCCATTTGCAACCAATTATAGATGGGATGTGTAGAGCATCCTTCCAAGACATGAAGAACATGGTTGTAAACGAGGTCTATCACACATCAACTATTACATCTTTGACTATTGCCTTGTCTATGAGTAAGACTTTTCTTTCCCGTCACTTGTTCAACGAGGATGGAAAAGGTTCTATGGAGTTCCTCAAAGGTGAAAAACTAAATCAAACATTATTAAAGTTCATTCCTTTGTGTTTTCCTAATTACTTCATTAAAGCATCGTCTCGATAACTCGAGTTCCCTTGACTATATCCTCAAATTGAAAGCACTATTTCGTTATGACTATATTTAGGATAGTTGTTTTCTTGGTCAATAGGCTAGGCAAAAGGTTTATTTGTTTAAGATGTGTGTTGATGGAGCTTTGTCCGGACTTTATTTAATTCGACAAATGCAACTAGGTGACAATCTACAAATGTGTGGATGATGTTTGATCACATAAAACGTGTTCAAGGATGGATGACCATGGCTTGTCACATTTACAACCCGATCTATTTAAAGGTCATGACAATTACGGTCTGTGACATGTAATCCGAGGACACAAAAGTTCAATGCATTTTGTGGAAGAAGCTGAACTTTGATATGCTACCATTCGGTCTTGGTGGTACTCATATGGAGTTGCAAGCAGGGCTAAGGGCGCCATTCACGAACTCAATAATTGGCTTGACTTTTGGCACTTTCGTGTGCGACAATGGGGAGTTTATTGTTGGATGTAAGTTCTATTAGACTCTTGTGTTCAAATTTGATTTTCAATTTGTCCTTCTTCAATTTTAACTTCATTCCTATTATTTTGTTGTAGAATTTTTTTTTGAACGAGGAAGCTGATATGCCAACTTGTAACTTATTTGAAACAATCCATAACATTTGGTTGCAAAAATCTAGCAACAAGGGTACTTGTTTCTTTGCTACAATGTTCAACAATTGTGTTGGAGCATTTAGGTAGTCTTCGTTATATTATGCCTTCTTACAAGGAGGTGCATTTGGGACTAATCTGGACAAAAACGAATTGCGCTTGTGTAAGGCTAATTAATTTGGGGACCCAATTGAAATTATTACTGTACTTGCTAAGTACACCTCAAGCTTTGGTCTTTCCATTAAAATATTGCACTTGGAAGGTGAGGAAGTGTTTGGATCAACCAAATGCATGGTAGACCTTCCACCTAGGTCAGAAGCAGATTCACACCAATATGATTGAATGAACTTTTCTTGTCCAGAAATGGCAAATGCAACAACTCTAATCGACTAGTCATTAGTTGTTGATGTGGGAAAGGCCCTGATCCTATTATCACCCACAGTGGTGTGGAGGTCCTTGAATGCCTTTGTGGGGATGGCATTTGGCAAATTGAATGTTGTTCCCTGAAGTCAAGTAGTCATTGTTCAATGTTGCAAAAAGACATTAAACATTACTGCAAAGCCAGAATCATTTCAAAACAAATAGATTGTGGTATTCATGTTCCGTGTTATGTTGGTTACTGGTCTCCAGCCCAAGGTGTATCAATTGAGCTACATAAGTTTTGGTTTTGTCATGATGACCTTATGCATTGTGTGGGAAGGACAAGTAGGAAATATGCATTAAATAGGCCAACCTTGCCTTCCTTGTGGCCTGTGCAAAAAAGGATAGATCTCACTCAAATTGAGGTTGTGGCATTAGAGGAATCTAGTTTCTTGCTCTCGAAGAAGCCAATATGTCCCTTCGTTAATCCAATTGGGGATGACATATTTGCACTCGTGAAGCAGCCTCCCGAATGTGCCTTTCGGAATTCTTTGGAGATGGTACTTTGCCCCTGTCTATAAGCCATCAGATCCAAATGCTTAGCCAAAATCAAGGAACGGGAAGAAGTTCGTCATCTTGACATTTTCAAATTATCCATTCTGCAAGAAAACAAGTGGGAGGTGGGACAAACTCTTGAAGCCACACTATTAACTCCTTCAAACATTCCTCCTTCGAGATATGGATGGATTTACTACCTCCTTTTAAGACCACCAAAAAATCATAAGCAATATGAGGTAATGATTAGTGATTACCTAGCTTGAACTTGCATGAATTTTTCTTCCATGATGGCTTTGTCCCTAGGCAAGTGGGGGTTGTGGGTGCCTTATAAGCACTTGTATTACATTTTGCAACATGCCATGTATTCTGGGATTATAGAACCATTTATCCACTATCCATCTTGGAGTTGGAATGAGGTTCATAGATTATTAAATCATGTTAAAGTCCTAGAAGTAAATTAGGTTACAAAGTCATTAGATTGTTATTAAATGAATGTTATGGGTTCTATTTTTTTGGAATTTATTCTACTATAGAAATGAAAATATTTTTCAACATGATGTGTGTAATGCATTATTCATAAATTTCTTAAGCATTTTCCCATTCCATCATTATGTGGATTTCCTACCTTTGATTTATTGTGTGACTTGATTTAATTTACACAAGTTATTGTTTCACCCTTTTACATTGTAATGTAACTCCTTTGAGTTTCACTTTTGACACCTTTTTTTTCGGATGAAGTTAGACATGAAAATTATGTGAATCTAGTCATTTCCATTTGTCATAACTATTATGGAATTACTTTCATCCATACATTCAACCAATTGGAAATTTCATCCAAAAAATTTGTCTACTTCCAATTGTCATCCAAAAGTTCATTCATGTTCCACGTCTATCCAAATATTTCATCTTTTTGTAACCTTTCATCCATGTGGATGTGGTTTTCATCCAACATTATTGTTTTGGAATTAGCTCCATCCATACATTTCAACCTATCAAAAATTTCATCCAAATTATTTGTCAACTTGTAATTATCATCCAAAAAGTTCATTGATATTCAACTTTCATCCAAAATTTTCATCCATTTTGTGACTTTCATCCATGTACATGTGGAGAAATATTTTTCACATCATTCCTACATGGCATAAGGATATTTTTTAAATATTTTGTCCATGTCATCAAAATATTCCAAAAATATCCATTTTTGTTCATAGGCTCACATTCACATGTTCACTTTGTAAGGTTGTTGCCCTATACCTAACAACCTTGGAAAGAATTCTTAGTGTATTTGTAGGGCACCTCAAATATGGGAATTTGACCATTATGGTGGATTGCCCTAGGGTGGGGGAAATTCCATGTAATTTCCACCTCATGAAGGTTTTTATTTCAAAAGATTTCCATTTTTATGATTACCGTAGTTATTGCAACATTGATTACCTCAATTGTTATGCAATGTAAGGCCTTGCTATCAAGGAATTATTGTATGGACCTCAAGCTTCACTTTTGATGTTCACATAATAATTCCTTGATATTAAGGCCTTACCCTATACATAACAACCTCAAAAAAAATTCGTAGTGTATTTATAGGGCAAATTATATTTAGTAATCATGCTTACAAAAAAACCCTCATGGCAAAGGGTGTGAGATTGTAAGCTCCCTAGGGTGTAGGATGTAAGCTAAAAAGATTTTTGGAAGGGGATTTTTTTTTTAAAAACCATTGATTACCTCAGTTGTTACATAGGGTAAGGCCCTGTTGTCAAGGAATTATTGTATGGACCTCAGGCTTTGGCTTTAGTGCTCACATAATTATTCCCTAATAGCAAGTCCTTATGCTATGTGTAACAACCTTAGAGAAATTTTTTAATGTATTTGTAAGGCACCTCATATATGGGAATTTGATGATTATGGTGGATTGCCCTAGGGCAAGGGAATTTCCCCTTTCATGAGGGCTTTTTGTTGAAATAATTCCATTTCTATGAATACTTCAATTTTTGCAACATTGATTACTTCGATTGTTACCTAAGGTAAGGCCTTGATGTTAAAAAATTACTATGTGGACCTTAGGCTTTGCCCTCGATGCTCACACAATAATTCCCTAATAGTAGGGCCTTACTTTATACGTAACAACCTTATAAACAATTATTAGTGTATTTATAGGGCATATTACATTTCATAATTAAACTTACAAAAACAACCTAAGGTGGAAGGTGTGAAACTGGAAAATCCTTAAGGCGCATGATGTAAGCCAATAAGATCTTTAGAAGGGATTTTTTAAAAAAACCCATTGATTAGATCAGTTGTTACATAGGGTAAGGCCCTACTATCATGGAAGTACTATGTGCAACTCAAGCTACACCTATTGTGCTCACACAATAATTCCTTGATAGTAGGGCTTTACCCTATACTTACAATAGTTAAATTTTAAAATTTTGAGGCATGATCTTTAGCTCTTTCTGATAGAAATTGGGTTACAAGAATTTTGGGATGAACAAAATATAAAATGAAGCAACATAATTCAAATGCAATTTTTAATCATCTTGATTACAGAAATAGATTTAAAAAATGGTTAGTGTAGGTCACGGATTTGTCATATGGACCCACTATGGCCCATAACTCCTATGCGAAACATTATTCCCCTTATAATATATTTTGTAGTTCAATGTATAATTATATCCCACAATGTGGAACTACATCCTGATGGCATTTTCCTCAAATCCCCAAAGTCATTTTTGTAAATAAAGGATTTTTTTGTGGTCTTCTGATTTTAAAGATTCATAATTCTTGGAAAACACAATTTTTAAAACATAAAAATACATTATCTTGTGTAAACCTTTTGAAAAACTTCCAACATTGTATCAAGTTTTTCAACCACACATGATTTGATTTTCCAAATTACATTGGAAATGGTCATCAATCACTTTGGCAATTTTGGTTTCAACCCTTGAAAAGTACATAACTTTCAAAAGACATATTTACTTTAATAAATAGAAGCCTACTATGTTATAAATTGTCTTCAAACAGTTCCAATGATTCAAACATGTATTGATCTTTCAAACTTCATTTTAGAAAAAATCCCAACGTTTAAACTTTGGATCTTAGGAATCTATCCTTTCAATTATCTATCTCTCTCAATTTATTTGGGAGTGTTTTCATTTTCTTCGTCTCAAGTCATGCTTTGAATTTACTCTTGGCCTTACTTGTCTTGTTTTGTTTCAAGTAGTGTTGGTAAGTTCTGGGATTTGGAGTGTTGAACCCATCGGTTTTCAACTCAAGTTCTTATAAATTGGACTTGACCCAACACCTTCAAATCCAACACTCCTTTGGTGTAAACCTTAAAAGGATTGTTCCACGGAACTAGTCCTTTGCTAGAACTAGAACTTTGAAAATAAACTCCTTAAAATATGTTCAAGTTCTTAAGGTAGGCATATTGAATTTTCTTTCAAGCCAACAAGTAGGTTGAATTTTTTAGTAGGTGATCAATATACATTTCTTGTAAAATTCGATACTTTCACAATTTCATTTAAAACTTGAAGTAAAACTTCATACCCATAAACTTTTCAACCTTGGGAAATGTGTATTGTGCACATAGAACTTGATCATCTTTTCAAACCAAGCCCAAATTTATGTAATTTGAAAAAATAACTCAAAACCAAATTTGTAAATTTAGAAATATGAAGAAATGAGTTCAAATTTGTACTTGAAAAATTAGACAAACATTTTTCAAATGTTAAGACTAAGACCATAGGTTTTTCCAAAAAGGAAGAATTAGAAAACACAAGTTTCAACGTTGGTCAAAAGCCCAAGACTACAATGAGGCATGTATATTAGTTTTTTTTTATAACACAAAACATGCCTATAATAGTAACCATGTAGCGCAAGTTGGTTGTAAAGAGAGCCTTGTGTAGGAGTTCAAAACCACACCACTTTGAAAACATTGCATATATATGTCTACACATATATTTGTGATTCAACTTCATTTGTCTAGGCAACCTTTACACATTTATTGTAAATTATTCATTTCAATACTCATTTCAAATTTGCATTTTATTTTTTTATTGAAGATAAATACAAAGTGATTAAACATAAATAGACTAGGAGTGTCAAAAGAGAGTAGTGGAAATCAACTTTCAAAAGTTATGCTAAAATGCAATCAAGGGTAAGATGAATAACACAAACTTGTTGGGTTAAGGTTGGTCACCTTTGAAAATAATCAAACAAACATTAGCTAAATTTATCAAAGTATGGATAAATGAATTCCACGTGCATGATTAAGTGTATCTATTGAGGTATAAATGTTTAGAGTGAAACAAAAATATGAATGGATACATTAATGGTTTTTTTAATAAGTTGGAACAAAAGAGGAAGAAGACCAATTTGCTAACACAAAGACATCATAAAGTATTGTAGTAGCTTATTTGGTTCAACATTGAGGTGTCTAATAAATTTTTTTTAAAAAATCGAGTTTGGCCATAAAAATGATAATTTGTGAAAATTTTGGCTTGATATTATGTCAACATAAAAATATTTGACAATGATAATTGATCAATATTGCACTTAATGTTCATTGAAAGACCATATTAAAATAAAATTATAAGGGTAGAATTTTTTTCTAGACTAGTTAATCCTATGGGCCTCCTAATAAACATACTTATCATTTTCTATTTTAGCTAAAAAGTGAAACCATTAGGTTATTCAGTGCATAGGAATGAGCAATTGATATTTATTTACTAATCAATTAGAAGAGATTTGTGAAAAGATTAGGATAAGGACCTATTCTTGTGGGTGAAAGGTGAATCTTGTGTGGTTTATGGAAGAGGGGGATTAAGAGAAAGATTCTTTTTGTTCTAGTTCAAGGAGATTATGGAAGAAATAGAGGGGAGGTTGTATGTTGGAAGGAAAAGCAATAAAAGGAAGTGTGTGAAGGTTATGGAACTTGGTGTGTGTGTGTATTTTTTTCTTTTTTTTCATTTCCCCTTTAGAGTGATAATAATTTATTTGAGTTTGATGTAGAATATTGTAGTTCCCAATTTTATTTTTATTTTCCCTTTTAAAAAAATTTATCTAAAAATTAATACTTTATTAAAAGGTAGCTATAATAGGATAGTAGGTGCAATCTACAAGCAATTGGTGGAAGGCAACATCTATAATGAAATGGATAGATGATTGTGATGGTATTTTTGGTTAGAGGAGGTATTTTCCAAGAACGAAAAGGTAGTTACCTTCTAGTTCCCCTTCCATTTCTTCATTTTGGATTTCACAATAATTGACATCTATTTATTGATTATGGACTAAAAGCAAAGCTACCTACCAAAGGTGACTATCTTTTTTTTAGGTGTGTTTTTGCACTTTGGTAATTCATTTTTTAACCCAATGGCCTCCTATTTTGATAGTAGGAGGGTTGTTGAGTCTATGATTATACATAAAAACATTGCACGATTTCCTATCTTCTAAGTTGTAAAACAACAAGAATTGTATTAAAATAAATCAAAATACACATTGAAATTGTTGTTAAACATAAGTAGGTAAACAATTGATAAATCACTACATATTAATAACTAAGTAGTGAAACAAAAATATTATAGACCTTATATACAACTTCCAAATTTTTTGACATTGGTAGCAAGTAATTTCCTTGGCTTTTGACATTTCAACCAAGTAATTTTTAGAAATTTCAGCATTTAAGAAAATATGATTACTACAAAACTTGAAATGGTATTACAATATGTGTTTTGCAACATCATTGATTTCAAATCTCGAAACAAAAATATGTTTTATGTTTTGTCTTTCTAGAGTTTCTCATTCAATCAATTCAAAAATTCAAATTGAGTGGAAGCTAGGAGCATGACATGTATACTTGATGCAAACACAACAAGAAAAATCTTGCAAAACTTTGATTAATCCTAAATGAAAATCATGAAGATGTAAAAAAAATGATGATCATCCTTAGAGAGATTATGTCAGGCGTGTTAGTTTAGATGCTCAATTAATTTCTAGTTAGTTTAGGATAAATTGGGTTGGTTAAGCTATTTGAGTGTGGTGTATCATTCAAGATATTTTTATATTACGTGTTGTGAATTTAGATGCTCAATTAATTTCTAGCTAGTTCAGGATAAATTGGGTTGGTTAAGCTAATTTGGGTGTGGTGTATCATTCAAGATATTTTTATATTATGTGTTGTGAATGTGATGACAACAATGTTATAGACATTGACATAAGAGCGCACAACAACTAAGTTAATCTAACTATAAATCATTTATGAAATATAAATATTTAGTCAACCTAATATATTTATGGCTGCACACTAACAACAAAATATAAAAATCTGACAATTTGTACTATTTTTTCCTCGCCACTTCTGGCAACTAAAACCCTGTAAAATCACTTCACTTCGAGCTTTTGCAATTTTAGATTTGGCTTTTTGGCGAAATTTCACCAGTATAAAAATTGCTGTTTGGGAGCCAGCCACTAGGATATCAAAAAAAAAGGGTATAAGATACGGTTAATTCAAACCACATGTACCCGTCAGTCTTGTTCGCTGGCCTCCGCTCGCGCGCGTGCGCAGTCGTCGCGCAGAGGCAGGAGACGGAAGGAAAGGCGAAGAAAGAAGAGGTGCTTGAAACATACGCGCGCAGTCGTCTCGCAGAGGCAAGATACGGAAGGAAACTAACCTAGCGCTCTCTCCACGCTCTCCTTTGTGCTTATCATCGGTGCCGGCCATGTCGGGAAAGCAAGGTGGGAGCTCCATTTCTTCTTCTCTCTTTTTTCTGTTTTTTTGTTAGGGTTTGGGCTAGTAGGAGTCAGGTTGTTCTCGTGAGAGATTTCTAGGAATGAAACTGAATCAGTGCCGAATGTTTCCCTTCATTGTCTGTGGAATCTTCTCTTTTGGGAGAGTGTTTGAGGGTCGATGTTTTCAGTCTAACCTAGAATTTCTTGTTTTGTTGAATTGGCACTTTCTAGGTGAGGTTTCCTGGCCTGCTTAGGGTTTTTTCTTCCGAAGAGCTCAGTTGGAAAGGTTTAAGCTGAGTGTTGCCGAAATGAGTCTCAGTGCAAATCTGGTCTTTCCGTATTTATTTGTTTAGTACTTCCTTTTGTCCCCAAGTATACAACTAGGTTTTAGGAGGATATTTGCCTCAATTTGGTACATGCCAGGCGAGAATGGCTAAATTGAGGATCAGAAGGTGATGGACTAAAACAGAATTGAAAAGATGGAGCAATTTCTTGACCATTATCTGAATACTTGTTTCTGGTAATGGAACAACTGGATGTTTTCAGTTGCTTTTCTGACATGTTTTGGGGATACAGGGGGGAAGTTGAAGCCCTTGAAGGCACCCAAGAAGGGGGACAAAGATTATGATGAGGTGAGTTGAGACAATCCTGCTTCTCAAATTTTTAAGCAATCATGGCCGATTTTGATTTTGCACACTGTGTTTTTGCTTTTTGATTCTTGCAGTGGCTAAGAATTACCTCTTTGTTTGGGTGCAGACAGACCTTGCAAATTTGCAGAAGAAGAAAGATGAGGAGAAGGTATTTTCTGTTTCATTTATTTGTTTTCTCTTCATCTATAAACTCAATATTGCATTTAGTTGTCAATCTTTATGGCATCCTTGTCCTGTGCAACTTGTTTCCTTGTTAGGTGATTAGCTGTTGATAGTGTGATGGTGAACTACATGTTCCAACATGCACTTCAGTTGTGAGATTGTATGATATTAACCAATATCATATTAGTCCCACTTAAGTTCTGTGAGACAAAGTCCTCTCCTCTGCTGCCTGAATCTAGGCACTGAGATTGGAACTGGTTCTTGAGTGCTTCAAGCAAATGTAAGAGGAGTTTGGCAGCTTTGTCAAGTGCACAGCAATGATACATGGAAAACCTGAATGGGCCGCACTATTTTGAGTCACAATCAAAATGTGTTGACACACTGGGCTAGTTGTTCCTGCTGGATTGTAACATTGCTCTATGTGGATATTTTTCCAGGCACTAAAGGAGCTGAAAGCCAAAGCTTCTAGCAAAGGTGCATTTGGGGGGGCAGGGTTGAAGAAAAGTGGTGGTAGTGGGAAGAAGTAATATCAACAAGTATGAGCAGCTTATTAAGGTCATGGGCATGTCTTCCAGCATCCAGGGCTTGGGCACACCATGGTTACTCAAGAATGTGAAAATGTTGTTTGGAAAAGCTGAAGTTGGTCTTCCAGGAGAGTCCTTTGGACAGGAATAGGTTGACTTGCAGAGGCTGAATCATTCAAGAATAAGTTGTGTCCATGGGTGGGAGCTACTTATGAGCAGGTGTTGTTGTCAGGGGGACTTGTTTTGTGAGTCTTGCTCATGCCACCTAGGTTTAAAGATTTATTTGTTTTACTTGACATCATTATTATGTTCATAACTATGGTAAATAGTAAGGTTTTCTCCATTACTGCATTTTGATGACCAAACATGTTGATCAGATGAAGAGAGACTAGTGTTGCATTTTGATGTTGGGACTCACACAGGTCACGCTATGCTGCAAATCTTGCAATAGGCATTCTTGACTTGATTATGATCATGTAATGCAGGTCAAGATGTTTGGAAACATTTCTGGTTCCTTTGAGTCAACAAATGTGATGCATAAGAGAGGGGCTGACTAGGTAATCCAAAGTTGGTATGAAGTCTGAGACTTTAGATTTCTCAGAAACCAGTGAAGTACAAAGGAGTGAATAGGATTGCAATTGAACTCTACCATCTGGAATGGCACCTCTCTATGTTGCCTAAATTGGAGCTTGAAAGTAGACAAACAGAGACTAAGAAGCATATGTCACAAGTCCAACGAATGCCCATGAATCAACATGGATTTACCTGTGTGCCCTTGTACAATCTTGTTTGAGGTTGCATGAGAAGGCACAGGAGTGTTGGGTGCACATGTGCTTGAGAACGAGGCTTGTGCAAGTAAAGGCACTCATGCAATCTGCTTCTGCTAACCATTATTTGTCTCCTACTTTTCCCAGTTTACTTGTTGAGAAAAAACTGAATCCTCTTTAAAACCTGAAGCACCAATAGTCATTGGCATTGCTGCCATTGGATCCAAACCTTCAGGCTTCCATCAAATATCTGGAACTTGTGGCAGTACCCTTCCAGGTGTCTGTCAAAGTAACCCCCGCAACCTCTCAACTCAGTAAGACTTCTTGCAAGTAACCCATGAACATTTATGAGCCTTGTCATTATGGTTTGCTTCAACAGGACAAGCTTTCAGGTGACTGATCATGTCCAGTGAGAAGCTATGTTGTTCTTTGAATTATGCTGATTACTTTTATTTTCCACATCAAGCTCCTCTTCAGATTCCACATTATTTGCTCAACTTGAACATGAGGGAACACCTCACTCCTGAGCAGAACACTTTACAGCTGACATCCCACTATTGAAAGCAGAACCTTGCAATTTCTTGAGGGATCCATTATAATTCACACAAAAAAAAAGAGCATAAGTTGTAAAGTCCCAAGTTTCCATTTGTTCAAACATAGGTTAGCACACAAATGTTCTTGCATTTCCATCAGCAAAAGCAGAGCATATTTAGCAGACAACAGTGTGCATCAACATGATATTAACATAAGCTGGTGTAGGTGACATAGCACCTGACTATCCATTAAGTACATCCAGAAACTCAAGTGTCAATTTCCATTGTTATTTTAAAGAACCTGACTTACCTTGTAACTCCAGCCTCCTAATGAAATGTACAACATAAAAACCATGGCAAGTGACCAGCATGAACTGACCATCAACTGATCACTTGCACGCAGAGATTCAACATCAGATTCTGCTTCAGTTTCTGATGAAGTTTGCCCCTCATCTTGAGCAGTACTCAGAATTCCCTATTCACGATGGATGCTTCCTGTAACAATGTACATGTAGATGCCTGCCCATCCTTGCCTCCACCTGGTTCTTTCTTTGGATCTGGGTCTTTTCTTTCTGTACCTACCACCTGATGCGAGTCTTCAGTTCTAAAAGGGCAAACGGTGTCAATGTGCACAGACTGTAATTGTGCACAACACTGTAAACCCTAAACCCCACGCATCCCAGGCATATGCAGCTACTTCCATCATTTACATTTCCCCTTTTGAAAGAGAGGAGGTGAAGAGTTTATCAAAACTGTGTGACAAGACCAAGTAGGCCCATCAACCACCTGCAACAACAACACCCAGACACTTGGGTTTGTAAGAAGATTCGCTCCACTACAATAGTCTGCACACTAACCAAAGAATACCAAGTAAATGAAACTCTTACAGGTTGTGTCCCAGTTCTTTAGATGGAAAGAAAAGATGAGGTTCCCACAATGCTTGCAGCCGCCCTCTTATGGCACACATGTTACGGATTTGTCAACAAAAACTCAGCACATCCTCAAAAGCTTCTTCCAGATTTTAGGGTTTTGCAGGGGGGCTCTCCTTTACTATGAGAGAGTCTGCAATTTACTATGAGAAAGTCGCGGTGAGTCTTCACGATGAGCAATGCATCACGAGGACAATCGCCAAAACAGTTTCATCCCCCATCAGCCAGACTCTGATCCTTCAGCTTCTCCTACTTTCATAGACAAGCATATGCCGGATGTGAGAAGAGTCCATACCCTTGGGACAAACACAAAACAGTTCAGCCCCCATCCTCTGGCTTCTGCTCCATGAGCTCCTCCTGTTTCTTGGATGAGGGAAGCAAAGGGTTCTCCCCTTTGATCCACCACCCTAACGCGAAGAAGGTAAACCCCGCCAGGACTGCAGTACCCCAAGCACGTCCATACCATGTGGCATACATTCGCACGGCGGCGTTCCAATGCTCCCTCAGGGTTGCCGGATCCGGATTCACCGCGTCGGGCGGATTCACTGCCGGTGGCAACTTGTATTCCTTGAACTCGGGAGGGGCATCTGATGGCGACGACGAAAACGCTTTGAACAAAAATTTCGGGGGGAATCGAGAGATGGAAGGGGTAAAACCCGTTGCACGATCAAACCCCGCACGCTGAGACTCCACAATTGGACGCAAAGCCGCAGAAACTCGCGATGTATGGAAGACAGAATCCAAAGAACCAAAGCTGGAAGAGAAAGGAGAAGGTCGTGGACTAGAGAAAGGCGAGGAGGGGCTGGTTGGAAAACAGGAAGCAGGAGACGAAGCGCGGGTATAGAGCTTCAGCAAGAAATGCGAAAGTGGGGAGGCGGAGTCCATGGCTGCAGGGGAGTGCATGGGAGGACCGACTGCAGAGTGCGATCGCGCAGCAGAGAGAGGAGAAAACAGGAGAAGCAGTTGTTGGCGCTGCACTTCCCTTTCCTGCTAAACATAAAAGTGTCATGCAGAGTGGGGAAAAACAGTGCTCAGTCATCACCATGACTGGACTATGGAAATTCAGGGATATTTTAGGTTAAGAGCCTTATTTCTAATTATTTTTAAAATTAAGTTAAGGGTCATAGGGCATTATGTGTAGGGTAATGTCCGAGGCTGTGAGCATGATGGCCTTCACGAAGTCGAGCCAAGGCAGGCCCAATTCTGGTTTAGGGTTTAGGTTTACCCACAGCAGAAAAGTTGACAACTTTTAAGCTTTTTAAAGGCCCCTGTGAAGTGGAACCAAGGCAGGCCCAATCTTATATATTAAAGCTAAGATGGTGTCTGTCCGTCTGTCTGTCCGTCCAGGTGTCGATCTTGGTTTCAAGACCTCAACGGACGGACAGGACCAGGTCTTGAAATCGAGGTCCCTAGATGGAAGAGGAGGACAACGACGACAAATGGCGGCCGCAACAATTTTATCTAGATGTGATCAGCGGAGCTTGCGAGCCTATTGGTGGTGAATTGTTGGTGGTGAGGTATCTGCATTTTCATAGATAAGTGTTCTTATAAGATTCATCTT
>Ga0116227_10000302_pt1 | contig 91882 bp, 52 predicted proteins | sample S1TSphgellanicum_FD_89693 | JGI IMG/M metagenome (GOLD analysis project Ga0116227, IMG submission 89693) | Host-associated microbial communities from peat moss isolated from Minnesota, USA - S1T2_Fb - Sphagnum magellanicum MG | ecosystem: Host-associated > Plants > Peat moss > Unclassified... | reverse complement strand
TTCAAGACCTTTCCAATGACACCAAGAACACCCCAATGCGAGGTGTTTTGCCCCTTGCTGTCGAGCTCTCAACATTCGGGAGTCCCGGAAGACTCCCAACCTCCAACTTTTCCAAGTGTTGGGCTTCACCCCCACACTTGGCCAAAGTGGGGTTGCGACACATTGAATTCTTTCCCTATGAAAATGACCTAGCCTTTTGTGTCAAAGGTCAAATTTGGTCGGTCCAAATGTTGAAACCAAATTCACTTCTTTTGTGGAACTAACCATTGTAGTACCATGAAGCTAATAAAGTCCTTGACCATTCTTCTGGTGACCATAAGCAATTAGCTCTCATGTATGATAGTCTGAACAAAGCATTCCTCAAATACAAATTCTAGACTGTGATTTTGATCCACAAATATCCTACAGAAAGAAGATTTTTTGGGATACTTGGAAAATAAAATACTTAGAAATACTCTTGACAACTCCATCAGGAAATTAGAAGTCAACATTGCCCATGCTAATGACAATATGGCCTTGCCCAGTAGCTAATCATAAATTGTTGTCGCTCGTCTAATGAAGCAAGGCAAAGACTGTTGGATAGCCATTCACATGGTGAGTGGCACCTAAATCGAAATACCTAACCATTTGTTTGTTGTGTTGGTGATTCAACTAAGGTGAATTGAACTAATAAAGCTAAATCTAATGGAAGTTTTAGCTCAACTTGTTTTGTTGTGCACTCCACTAGTTGATAATCATCGGCATGTGAGGTGTAGTTGTCTAACATGCACGTCTCAACATTGCAATCTAAATCAATGAATTCTTCCTCCCCTTCAAGCGGTTCATCTATAGTTATTTTGTCAACCGCATGAACTTGTCTCGAAACACCTTGCTTTCACTTCTTTTGAAGATGAAACTCAAGATCTTTCATGTTATCAATCATTGCCTTGTTATCACATTCATGTTCTAAATGAATGTAATAACATTCATCTAGAACATGAATGGAAGCCTCTGTAGTAATTACAAGCTTCTGGCCTGGGCTACTCTATACCTCGTGGTCAAAAATGAGGTTGATAATTGTTGGAATGCCATTGAGATATCCTTCCAATGTTTGGCAACTAGTGAAAATTCTTCTCGTATATGAAATATCAACCAAAAATGTTGCTTGGACCTCCTTGATGTCCATAACAGGACCCACCAAATCACTGGTTGGAGTTAAGCCAAGAAAAATAACATCGACCTTAGTCGTAAAAATTTCTCTTTCCATCAACGACCAAAGCCTCTCCTCCTTAATCTTCATTATCCTTGGAGTTGAGACTTAACTCCTTTTGTAGCAAGTTTGATTCCAGCTCCTCGTAAATTGGAAGTTGTTGTTTGTTCTACTACACTTCACAAAACACCTCATATTCCTTTGATCATGTAGTAAACCATGATGTTCTCCGACAACCTGACATTAACTCCTTCCATCATGTGTAGCAACCTAACATTAACTCCTTCCATCATGTTAGCTACACTTTTTATTTCAATGAGGTAGGCATCCATGGATACACTCTCAATCTTTCTAATATTAAAAATTTTATCTATGAAGTAAGTAATATAGGACCACTATCATCTTCATAACAATGCTTTAATGTTGTCCAACACACATATGGATCAAAATATCAATTCATGAACTTTAAGATATGATTCTTGGCATTATTGTGAAAATAACTCAATATTTTAGACCTTGTAGTTGTTTCTACCATTGTCATGGGGGCAAAAGGAGGCATCACACAATGAGTGAATAAACTATCCTTTGAAAGCATATGTTTGACACAATGTGCTCATATTCCATAATTTGACGCACCTTCAAGGTGGTAATTTTTTGGAATGTTGGTTATATCTCTTTCTGTCAGCATGATAACAACGTTTTGTAAGGTTCTTGTTGTCCCTACTTGGAGTGGTTGGGGATCTTGTACTAAAACTAGCTAAACCTTCAACCTCCTCATTTTCTCTTAACATCTCATCGGCACAATTAAAGAAAACAATAAGTTATTCAACAAGCAATGCAAAAAAAATAGAAGCTCAATCTTCTCCATGTTTGGTAATCACTAGATATGAAAAAAGACAAAGAAACAAGTTAGGTCGTTACAGCTCTAATACCATGATAAAAGAGGTGTACTCACAAAAGTCACTACAAGGAATAGAACAATTCAAAGAAAAGAAAACATTACATGGAATATAAGTTCTTTGGGGAGCAGTAAAAATAAAAACTACGTATCAAAACTTTAGTTCACTTTAGATTAGAACTAACAACCATTTGAAGATATTTCTTAATAAACTTCCTAAGTTTAATTTATTTAGTGTTTCTATAATTATTAAGGTGTGAGCATATTAACCATCAACAATGAGGGCTTAGAATTGAAAAGAAAACTTGAAATTATATTATTTTAATGTGGCAAATATATTAATGGACTTTGCACATGTTTCATTTTCAAAAATACATAATTTGAATAACTTCCTTGAAGAATAAATGTTAATGGGTGAAAGTATGGTAAAGTGTACACAAAAAGTAATGTACGCTACAAAATATTGGGGTCCCTAAAGAAAAGGACTAACAAGTAGATCATTTTATGGGGATAATAAAAAAAATTGGGTACATTATTTCTTATCTCTTGTTTGCATGGATTTCAAAAGCTAAATTATTATAATCATATTTTTCAACCTACTTGCAAGTACTTGAATTGGACCTAAAATTTGTGGTAGTTTGAAAAATAAAGTTCAAATATTTGAAAGTAGATGAAATGTTTTTGCAAGTATTTGGTTTTTTTTTCAAGCACCTCAATACTGATGTGGTGAACATTCTAATATCATGTCTTTGGTTAATCGAATTCGTTTTCATGACTAAAATCATCCCCAACCCCTAAAAAATGGGGGATACTTTTGGGGATACTTTTGGGGTACTTTTTCATGTCCAAATGATATGACACAAATTGCTTTTGAAAGCTAGAGGGAGGCTAGAGATGCCCATGAAAAAAATTAAGAGTTTCATTTGTTTTGAAATGCTAGAAGAAGGTTAAAAGTTTGAAAAAAAATAAATCATGTTTTCAAGTAGAAAAAAAGGTAACAAGTATGTGTAGAATATTTTGATTGCACCCTACTACTCAACAAATGCAAAAGGTGTAATAATAATAATCTTTTTTTTCTTAGGAAAAAACCATGACCATATGGAAGAGGAGGAAATTTCATAAGGGGGCATTATATTATTTTTTCAATTTTTTTTGTTTAGTAATGTTTCATGAATCACAAACATGAAACCCTATGGCTATCAAAAAAATGTATGTTATATACTCTATATACATTGATTTTATCTAATCCTTTTTCATATAAATGTTGGATTAAATTGAACTTTGGATTTCAAAATGTTGTCATGCACATTCTAAAGTTTTTTGGTGTTGATTAAGATTGCTAAATAATGTCATTAAGATTTCAACTTATTACATTGTAGGATGCTCATTATACATGCCTTTTTTGGACAAAAATAATTACATGTAGCATGTTTTCACCCATCAATAAAAATATGTTATTTGTAACATTAATTTCTTGAAATTGAAATACATTATGTCAAATTAATGTTGTGGGTGATTGATTACAAAGCAAGGTGGTCCACTTTTGCATTACAATGCAATTTTTTTGTAAATTAGTGTCATGCAAATTACATATATTATTAACATGCCACAAAAAAATGCCAAATTTGTGGTTAAACTTAAATTTTCAACTTGAATAAAAAGACATTTATATCAAAAATTGCAACATATATATACCAAATATATAGTAATGGACTTTTGAAATTGAAAAATATGAATCAATTTTTTTTTGTGCCTTTATATACATGCATTTTTTTCTATGGTTTTTAGTTGTGATATTTCATAAGGATTCAATATATGATATATTAAACATGTAATTTCATAAAAGGGGGCATGTTTTTGTTGTAAATTTTTTTTTAATCAATTGTATTAATTTATGCATTCTTTTTGCATGATGAAAAGCCAAATAATACAAAAATTTCAAAGTTTTGAAATTTTGAAGGAAAGGGCTGCAAAGCAAATTATTCATTTTTTAAACTATTTGACCAAAAATATTATGTTCAATGGTTCAAAATGTCTAGCATTAGGAGTAGGTCACATGTGCAAGAAATAATCTTGATAAAAAAAACATGTTTGGTTGTCCATTGAAACACACCTTCAAATTTTTTGGGATTTTTTGCATTTTTGGTTGTAAACCATTTAATATTCATACACAATTATGTATGAATGTGAAAACTCACCACCATCACATGAATTATTTTAAATTAGAATATTCAATTTTTCTCACTAAAATTTGTTTCAAATAAATGTTATCTGCAAAAAGTAGCCCCATAAAAAATCCTAAAATCCTTTTTCCTTATTTTGGAACCCCAACTAGGAATAAGCCCATTGATTCAACCTAACATAATAAATAAATTTTCTATTGAAAATTAGTTGTGTAGACTACATAGAATATGAAAAAAAATCAATTTTTTTTTTGTGATATCAAAAATTTGGTAAATTTTTCCAAATAAATTATTGGACATATTTGAAAATTGAAAACTTGTTGGAACTTACTAATGCCTTTTGCATCCAATGGGGTTTTGAGTTATGCCCACACATCATGCGATCGTTAAAAAGTTTAATAAACTCAAATACTAATAAATTCAAAAACATATTAATATATAAGTTTTTTGAATGAATTATGATTCCACTTTATCAAGTTTCATTTATTTTTACAAGTAAGACCTAAAAGGTGGGAAATATTATGGATCATCATATGCATTGATTTAGTTTCAAAGGTTTATTTAAGGTTATGGCCATTCATTTTCACTTTATTCTTAATTACTCTAGATTCCATGGCATAGGTATCAAGACACTTGTTTAATATTATGGAAAAAGTTGAAAGATTTAAAATTTGAATTATTGGATTGAATATTATCATTTAAACATCAAATTTCCATGTGTTATTACAAAGGGTATATGTAGAATTGACAACAAACCACATGGCATAAGTAGGAAGCAACCAAAAACACATATGCCAAATTCATGTTATCATCCATAGGAACTATGTAAATTTCCATCTATATAAAATCCCTTGGTTTTTTCCAAATTTAACCTAAATAACCAAAAAGTTCATGATCTCTTTGTAGTTTATCAATGCTAAAGATTTTAGTTCATCCCTTATATATATAATGAAGAAATAAGATTTTTTAAAACCAATTTGGCAACCCTTTATCTAAATTTGTTAATTTTACTTAGAATTCACAATCCTGAAATTTGGATATGATGAATTTGGGTTGATGTCATAATCACAAACTATTCATTATAAACAAGCCCACATTAGATGCATATGACATTTTCATGAAATGAACCAAATTACATAAAATGGTGAAATGAATAAAGTCAAATAATATCCACAATGCACATGGAACATAGAAAAATAAATTTAATTTGGGAAGGAAGGAAAAAGTTCAACACCCAATTGAAGCTTGTTATCTAAAATTATATTTAACATAAACATGATTGGACCTTTCATTTAAAATAATTTTTATGATTATTACCTCACCAACATGATAGGACCCTATGTAAATAATTTCCCATACATTTTTTCATACACCCTTTGTGTTTCCTTACACTCACCCCTCCCCAAAAATTGCATAACTACAACGTACTAACTACATGGGGTGAATCCCCAAAATAACAGGCCTTGATTCAAAGGCTTGTTATTTTAAAATCATCTTCATTTAAAGACATTGCATGTGTAAAAATTGAGGGATTTTTTGTCAAAAATAAAATTTCCTCGTGATACTTGTCAAGTATTTGCATGACACCCATTGAGTATCATCATGAGGAAAAAAAAGTAAAAAGCAAGGTGAGGTGTTTCAAAAAATGAAATGCTCACAAGAATGAGCATTTTGTTTTCCAAAATGCCCCAATGGATCCTAGGTGTTACAAGTGTTCCTCCAACTACACTAAGAATTTCTTTGCATGTTTTGATGTAGTTGTCTTTTGTAACAATCTACGAATTAGTTACTAGAGCCCTTAGGTGTAACAAACCTCCATAACTTGTGGTTGAAGTTTTAAAACATTCAAATATAATTCAAAATCAAACTCTTTTTAAAATGCATGTCCCATTACAACCTTGGCCAAAGCAAATGGATTTATACTAATTTGTTATCTTGTTAGTTTTGTAACATGATTCCTTATTGTCCCATTTTATTTTTTATTATATTTTTATTTTCCACCTATTGGTCTTATAGTTTTGTCCTTGAATTAGTAGTTCAACACTTCCATTTTCACTTATATATAGTGTTGCATTTAGATCAAAACCTAGACCTATAGCATTACAAATGTAGGTGGTCGTTTCACACCAATAGGGGATAACAACACCTATGACCAATAGGCTTTTTTTACTTGTACCTAAACTTAGTAGCACTCGTACACCTATAAGTTGTAGCACCTATAACCACTACTTCTACCCAATGTTTGGCAGTTCTTAAAATGAAGGTAAGATACTCTTTAGTTATTAACCCAAGTGTATATCCACTTACCCATTGGTTCTCAAAACATTCAAAAAATTAATTTTGGGATATAATTATATAACCATGGGTTATAAAACCCTAAACCCTAAATATAACCATGGTTTTCAAAAACATATATCAATTTTAAAAAAACTAATTAGAAAACCATTGGTTCTTTGATTCTGAATTCTTTTCAAATAAACGAAACTAGCATTTGTTTAATTCTGAAATATTTTAAAGAAATCAGACCAACGGTTCTTTTAAAAATTCAAAAAATACCGTGCAACATTGGTTCTACCCCTTTATTAAATAGTGATGCCATATTTGTAGTTAAGCCATAAATTGTATTCATGTGTCCTAACAACAATCATTTTGTTAATAATCCCTTTGTCCCTTCCTACCAAATTTATCTTCAATCTTTTCAACAACAATTTTGAAATAAAATTGTATAGTAAAAACTTATTCAATTTAATTTATGTTTTTAATCTTCTCAAATTTTGAATTAACATTATTGTTCAAGGGTATCTTTTACCATACATTGTGGCCTTGTTTTCTCCATCATCTTTTGTGTTTTGTTTTATGATAGTTTCTCATAACCATTTGTGCATATTGACGATTTCAAGTAGGTTTTGCACTCATAACATTAAATCAATATTTTCGAGCCCTTTATTTTGGTGTTCCAAATTGGTGCAATTTGACATATGTGCCCTAATGTTGTAGAGCTCACAATCACTATTGGAAACATAAATTTAAAAGATGGCATTTCAAGATTTAAAGGTTCAATCAATTGCCATTAATGATTTATCTTTAATTTCAATATATAGAAAACTTGGTTATGTGGTGATATGATGTTATGTCTTATGCCAAAATGGTTCAAAATATATTTTGAATAAGAAATATTGTCATGATATATAGGCGTGTTCATTTGGCTAAGAAGGTCATAACTATCAACCTTATTTGGCAATCAAACTTTGCTTTGAAAATTTTTAATGCATAAAAGCTTGCATAGAATGTATTATTCGGTAAGTGGGCCCTCAAATTAGTTATTTGGCACTTCCATAAGAAGCAACATGATGTTTGAAAAATGAAATAAACTTGAAAGCATAAAAGTATGAGAAACAAAGAAAGGGATGTTGTTGTATAAATTGACCAAAAATTGAAATTGAAATTGGAATATATACATAGATGAGAAGACAAAACAAAGAGTCCAAGGCCAAGGGTTTAATGCAAGTGACACAATGGAAGGACATAAGAAGAACCAAAGGAAGAAAATCAAAGTCACAAAGAATAATACACAAAGGATTGGAGCAAATATGGATTAGATGAAAGAGAAAAAGAATATATATATATATATATATATATAAGAAAGATAATAAAACACATTGACAAACAAAACTTTAATAAAACATTATAAGACATCACTAACTTAATCTTCCTTCCATAATACAACATACTTAGATGTAAGTTTCATTTGGTGCTTCCTTCCCACAATAGATTCTACAAGGTTGGTGTTTTTGGTGAAAGCATTTTCTCTTGCAAAAGATTTCCAAGCTTCTTTCCTTTTTGGACTTTCTAAGTTCAAGGAAGCGAATGGGTACCTTCAAGACTTTCATTACTCGAAAAATGTATTACAACCTTTGTTCAAAAGGGAGGTGGGGTGGGGAGGGAGGAGTGTTCTTTCCAACTACAAGCACCTTCTAAATTCCAATACATTTGACACAAGGCTTTATAACTTCATATTGATTGTTAGGCTAAGAATTTTATTTTATTTGTTAATTCACAATTAACTAAAAATGTGATTGGTAAATAAAAATTGCAACTTCCCATGTATATGTTATTAAAATGCCCAAAGTTACAATTGTTACATGGCTTCAATGTACCTTCAATTATTTTTGTCACATCTTGTAGGCCTTATATTAGAGAAAAAAAATAATACTCTTCAACATATAAGCCTTTTGACCCATCTCCATGTGAAAAATAACTCCCAACTATGGTAGATATGTCCGAACAAATCAAACCACCTTTATTCCTTTGAAGCTTACCCTTTTTTTTTAAAATGCCGCTTGTACCAAATTCCACTCCAAAATATTAAAAGAAAAAAGAAAAAAAATTGAAATGAAATTATTGGTTCCCCACTTGATGCACCTTGATTGAAAAATAAAAAGAATGGATACGTGTCTTATAGTGATCATGTCATCAAGTATCTAAAGAGGCCCAAAATATGGTAAGTTGGGATAAATGTTGGTTGCATCGATTTTATTTTTTGGCGAAAATTTTGCACTACTTTGTGAAAAGAATGAGATTGAAATGTGTTTTCACAATGTAAATTTTGCTTCTTTTTTAAAAAATTTAAAAATCAACAATTTTGCGGAATTGATTTTTTTTAATTTTTTAAACATTGTTTTATCCATTTCCTTTCCTATGGAAAATGTGATTGGTTTGATTGCTCACTAAACCTTTTCCATTACTAAGTACATAACAAATTTAAACTTCATGGATCCATTACATTGTCCCCGTAATAATTAGGCCAAGGAACAATTGACCAGGTTCACACAAAAACATGCCAAATGTCGACTATCGACGACTTTCATATAATACATATAATTGGTTTACCAACAAAATTATAATAACAATACCTAATAATTGTTATAATTATAATTTGTTACCAATACATATTGTCTTTATTCAAAAACTCAAAACCAATTGTTATTGAAGGGTAATAACAATTGGTTTTGAGTTTTTGAATTTTTATTTTAAAAAATTAATTGTCCAAGTATTTGAAAATGGGTGTTGGGTGGGTATGAGTGCAAAGGTTTAGTCACTCATGAATTTGGGTGTATTTCTCAGTTCTTTAACAAATTGCCATTTTTTTAATAATAATTAAGATTTTGATGCAATTTTAAATAATCATTGGGGACCCTCCAAGTGCAATGTTGGGCAATAGGTTTTTTTTTATAAAAACTTTCAAATGCCCAATTTGGGCATCTAGGAAAAAACATTTAATTAACCCCAAAATGTTAGGATAGTGCAAATTTACATTGAAAAGTATTCATGTCTAATGTTTAGAGGCTAAAAAATCACCGTTTCTAAATTTTTCAAGTTAAAGAATCGCCACGGTCAAGGTTTTCGAAATCATTTTTGAACACATATGAGGTAAGGGTGGTGGGTCTTTGAAAATTGGACCTTCAACTAGTGTATATGCATATAACCATTATGACATCATGTGATATTTGGTGCAAAATTTAATACTCAACCAAAATTCATAAAAACTTGATTTAATATTTTTTTAAAATAAAGGCACCCTTTCAAGGCACCTAGTGAATGTAATACTCCCCAAAGAGGGCACTACAAGTGAATCGCCCCAATGGGCAGCATAAAAAAATTTCCTCAACTTGCCCTAAAGGACCACAACAAAATAACTCAAGAAAGTTTAAGGACTTAATTTCTCACGTAATGGCAAGCAATTATAATGGCTATTGGTTCACTTTGGTCCTTTGGATGGGCTCCCCAAGCTTCCCCTTGGCTTCTTGCTGTTTTGTAAATACCATGGTATCACCTCAACACCTTCAACACTAATTAAATTTTTTTTGAGAATTTTTTTTAAAAAATTAAAAATACATTTTTCAAAGAAAAAAATTTTGTGAAGGGAAATAGATAAATTTCTTAAAAAATATTCAAGAATAAATTTTCTTTTTTGCAACATGGAATCTTCAAGTCTAATTAATTATTCAACAAACATGTGTTGAAGTTGGCCTTATACTACGATATGTTTGCATGTTTTTCTTAACTTCAACAAGGGGGTCTTTCATGGTTCACTCTATGCCAATATTATTTACTTCCTTGCATATTTGGTGTTGGTTAGTTCCTTGTTTGAAAAAACTTTGGATCCCTATCCTTGATGATGCACCATATATTTTTAATTTGAAAAGAAAACCTTTGGTTCAGTGGAGAAATCATTCAATATTCAAGAACTTTTGCACCACAAGTCCAAACATCATGAAACCAAGCTCATGCACCCCTCCTCGTCAAGAGCTTTCCAAAGATATGAAGAACACGATCTAAAGCATCCTAGTTTAGTGGATCTCATAACTACTAAACAAACAACCTTCCTTCATAGATAGATAACATGAAGTATATTTTTTTTTATATTTTCCTCTTCTTAGACCATCTCTCTATTAGCATCTTGCACAATTTTTTTTGAATAAAAAATAATCATATTTATGTCAGTTTGAGATGAAAACTTGGCTTTGAGTTAGTATGTATGCAAATGACCTAATGTCTCTTAAATCTTGCATAAAACATTGCATAATATAGTAGCCATTGTTGGGTTGTTTTCAATTTTTTTTAAGAACCATTCATGGGTCTAGTTCATAGAAGAGCTTCGAAAACTCACCTCGATTTATTTTTTTAATTTCATCTTAAAGGGAACCAACCAAAGTTTCAAAATTTTGGGGAAAAAAATTCCAAGTGATTTTCAAAGTGCTAGTTTTCATGCATCTAATTACAATTGATTTTCAAAGGCATTTTTCACAAACCAATTTTTTAATGACAAATAGAAATAATTTTTATTTTCTATAAATTGCAATTTTTATAAAAATTAATTAATTAAAAATATTATAAAAGTTCCAAATTTTCATCTCATTCAAATGAGCTTTCAATCTTCTTTCACTTTTCTTCTAGGACTACATCCATTCAATTAATTCTACTAAATTACAAGAAGCTTTATAACCAACCCTAGGAATATTGAATCATTTTTTTCAGAAATATCAACTTCTTTGTATGGTTTGATTGTAAATAACATCTTATATTAGTTTGTATGCATGCTAAAGAAAAAATCCTTGTGGCCTCAATTTGTGATCCCCAATGTGTAAGGTTTGATGGGCTAAAAAACTAGTATTGTACTATGCAAAAAATATCGGCAACAAACTATCGAATAATTAATTAAACTTCAAATCTTAACTTTGATAGTTGGTTCTTTTTTTTTTGAAAATTTTGGTAGGTAATGTTTATAAAAATAAATAAACATGATATTGCTAACCTTCAAGGGCAATCTAGGTGCATGTAGACTACCACATTTTTAATTCAAAGAATGGTAGGTCTGAAGTTCAAACCTAATATTCAAATAGTTTATAATTTAATTTTATAATAATTATTAAAATTCTGGCACAAATAATAAATGATTTTTCAAAAATTCGACAAAATAAAAAATAATTTAATTTATGTTTAAACCATTCATGTATTACGGTAGTAGGAAACACGTTTCATGTTTCCCCCACCATTGAAAAGGACATTTGAGTTTCTTGGGATTCACTTTGTAACATCTAAAAATTTGACAACTTGCTAATGACAAGTTTTTGAACATTATTTCACTTACATCTTCATAATCTATTCAAGAATATCTAAGGTGCAATTTTCATCAACTATTTGGTCTCCACAATCAACTTCAAATCAACTTCAAATTGTGGGTGTGTTTTTACAAAGATGTATTAAAGTAGTTGAAACCACTACTTAGTTTTTCGTATTTAACATTTTTTTTAAAAATTACAAATAGAGTTTTTAATATATTGATATTATATTATATATTTTGAAATTTTGAAATCAATCTAATGATTAAAAAGTACGCAAATCATTTTTTAAATAATTGTAGTTATTAGTGTTTTTACAATATAAAAGGATTCATATTTAGTTATTTTTGGCAAAGGTTAATACCTACCTACTTACTTATTTTGGCAAATGTTTAATATAAACCTTCATATGATAGTGTAAAAAATATGGTTTTTAAAAAATATTTTGATAAATATATTTTTTAAAAGATTTCAAAAACATTCTTCTAAAAAAGTAATGGCCTAAAGAAGAAAATGATTCAATGTTTGCACCCTCTTACCACTGGATGTAAATGATGATGACACTTCAAAAACATAAGATATAAGAATTCCTATCAGATTCCTCAACAATAGAAATGCCTTTTTCATAGCCAATAAAAAATTATTGGACAAAGGTTTTTAAAACTAAGGTTTATCGTTAAGGAAAACATGTTGTGAACTTTTCTTTCTTCATAGTTACAATAAAAATAAAATTCCAAAACATCACAAATTTTCTTTTGGATGTTGAAAGCAAGCAAAACCAATTCCAAAACAAATCTAAAATCATCATTAATCAAATTCACTTTAAATAGAGGGTTCATAATTTCTTCCTTGAAATTTAAATAAATTGTTGTGTTAGATTACAATGCATTAGTAATCAAATTACCATAGTACATGATTGGTTTCAGCATAAATTAAATTATGCCAAAATTTTGAAAAAATATATATTACTTGTGCCAAAATTTTTATAATTATTATAAAATCAAATTTTGAAATATTTCAATTGTTTAAATTTTAAACTTGCCAAGAAAAATGTGACAATCTAAACACACTTAAACTATTTCATGAAGACAAAAAATTCATGTTTCTTATTTTATATACATATGACATGTCAAAATAAATTTAATTAGAAAACCAACTACTAAAGTTAAGATTTGAAATTTAATTAATTATTCGATAATTTGTTGTTGAATCCGTTTGAGTATTATGGTAGTGGTCATGAAACTAGTTCAAAACACACACACTCACAACAAAAGAAAAAAAATCCACAAGTATTTTTTTAATGTACCAAGTAAAAAGGAATGACATTATTCCTTTGATTTTGATAATATTATGTGTAATGTAACAAAAAATAATCGCATCCTTAAATTACAAAGTTTCTTGGTTCTAACATAATAATTTTGCAAGTAAACTTGTAATTGAAATTATACATGTAATGCTAATATTTCCAACTAGTGCAATTTTTTTTTAACTCAGAAAGAAAAAATCAAATAATAGAAAACTAAAATTTATCTTGTTTTTAACAAAGTATTTAACTTTTTAAGCAAAAACTAGAATCCACAAAAACCTTATGTTCCATTTCTATTTACCTTTCCTAGATTTATTATGTCAAATATACATCTCTACAGATTTTAATGTTGAGACTTGATTAAAACAAATATACTTTTTTTGCAAATTAACCTTCTCCTCAATTATATCATACTAAACAATGTTTTTTTTTAAAAACATGACCAAAACAAGTACCTTAAAAGTTTTGTTCCAACCCAAAATTTTACACCTCACAATAAATTATAAATGAATTATCATGATTTTCAAATTTGAGCCTTCATCTTTGACATAGGCAATGATTTTTCTTTTTGTCCCATATTGATCAAACAATTTTGTCAATTTTTTGGTCAAAGCTTGACTAGTACTTTTTTTTTGTTTCAAATAAACCAATAGTCACATGTTTAAACTACCAATCAACTCCCAAAAATTAAATGACAAAAACAAATATATCATGTGCCTCCCCCCCTTAAACATCCACAAATCGGAACTTGTTATAGAATGTAACCTACCAATTTCAGCCAAACATACTTTTGTTTAAATTTTTCCACCAAGTTAAGCAATATTTCTTTCAAATTTTGATTTTTGGAAGGGAAGATAACTCAAAATCACAAATGTAAAACCAAACATTCTTCAAAAATTGCATAAGCAAATGATTATTCATAATAAAAAAAACCAAGTTTTTACAAAAACTTTTTATGCTTAACATCATAATTTTTTAAAGGATTTTTTACACCAAGAAAGTTAGATATTGTAATGTCAAATAAATTAAACCTCTTCTTTGTTAATTGTCTTTTCACAAGTCCTCTCATTGGACTATTGACTTCCTCCTCAAATTTCTTTTTCAATAATGACATGGTTTATATTCACATTTTTTTTCAAAAATGTTATTCCATAGATAATATAATATGTTATTAAACATTTTCTCTCTTTAGTTTTGGATTAGGTGCATTCACAAAATTGTTGTAACAAAAAATGCATCTAATAATTTGAAGACCTTCCCCTTCAATATCTTTCCCATCATTAACACAATAAAAACCCCACATGTTGCATTTCTATTATGCCCTCTCCATACTTTCCTTGTAGCATGCAATTTTTGAATATTGATTTACACTTTTTTTTTAATTACCTTCAAGTTTGATATTTTCTTATTGTAAATTTGGATTATTTTTCAACCCCTCCACAGGTTTTTCTTCCATAGTCATTGAAATATATTTCATTTTTTATTGTGATTATGTTTCCATTTTCACTTAATTGCACCATTTTTTACAAGAAAATTACACAATATGGGGCAAAAATCAAAACAAATGTATGTGTTGTCAAAATAGTGGTTCTTACTTTGATGCTTTTAAAGTTAAATTATTTATGTTCTATAAGAATTAAATCTTGATATTACAAGAATTTACAATTACAAAATAATTCATTTTTTTTCCTCTTTCAATCATACAAAAAAAAATGCAATGAAAAAAAACATTATGTTAAAGCACACAACAAAAAAGGACAACATGGTTCAATGGATCACTTTGGGCATTTTGAAAATTCTGCATCTTGCATTAGCTATAATTCTTACAATTATAATAATTATCAAACTAGAATTGATCACAAATATTGATAAGCCACCCTATAAATATCCCTAGACACATAATTAGTCAAAAAATCAATGTGAAAACTTGGAGATTGCAATATGAAATGTGAAACAAATGAAAAAAATTGAAAAAAAATTGAATGACATTTTTTAATTAAATAAAAATTTCTTGTATTTGTAAAGTTTCAATGCATTTTATTTTTAAATTCGTCATTTGATTATAATTTTTTTTTCTTTTATTTTTGACAATACTACATCATATTTTTTGAATCCACATTTTTCATTGTGTTTACATGATAAATATAGTGTCATCATTTCAAAACTCCGTTATGAGTCCAATATTCATTTAGAACTCATAATCTTTATATATCATTCCCACTAAATTTATTGCAAAATGAATTATTAAAAAATTGATAATGTTAGTGTTCAATATGATTTTACATTTTAAATCCATTTATATTCTACAAAAAATTACAATTATTATAATCCAAATTGTCCACTTATTTATGTTTTCTTCCCAAATATATATATAACATACAAAACATATACAACAAAAAAAACTAAATATCACCAACGCAAGCAAATGCAAATGCAAAACAAGAAATAAACAAACATAATCAAATAACACTAAAAGCAGGAATTCTATAAGTAATTTGCCACAATTTCTTGTCTCGATTTTCTGGAGAAGGGTTGATAATTGTAAGGAAGTCAAGGAAGTCATCTTGGATGTGAGAAATATTGTTGAAAGTCCAAATATTTTATTGTGGGTGGAGCCATTGGTAGAAACATCATCACCACTCACAAGAACAAAATGGCTTGTGGCATATATTTTTCGTGAACTATATACCTTACCCTAGGGTAAGGTCAGTTTCGTCATTAAATAATCCTCAAAATAGGGAAATGAAGTTTTGTGAAAATATGAAGTTGAGATGTTGGGAAATCATCATAATTATCATAGGCTACATTCTTAATAAATTTCACTACTCATATCACAATATTCTAGTAGATAATGGAAATATATAATTTTTTAAATTTTTTTAAAATAAATTCATTTTTTGGAATTATTATTATTATTATTATTATTATTATTGGTTTTGTCAATGTGGAAACTGACCCTAGTGTGAAAACTTACTTCAATCATGATCCAATAGCCTGAAAGCATTGGGTGTACCCAAAAGAAAATTATTATTTTTGATTGAACAATCATAATGACTGGCCAAGTGGAGTATTTAGTAGCTTAAGGGATTTTGGCCCCTAGGTAGTAGTAGTAGTAGTAGGTTTAGGGTTTAGGGTTTAGGGTTTAAACCCTAAACCCTAAATCCTGGTAGGTCAATTTTTGTACCAGGATTTTTTGATTGAAAGATGATGATGTTTTTTTGGCTTGTGTTGAAACTTGAGATTAGTTATAATAGAGTTATAATAATATCTTGAAGGATTTTGGTTTCTCTAATTGGGATTTTTTTTTTGAAGATTATAATTTTTGCATGGTGAAGTATTTTGAATTTCCATAATTCTTCTTTTGCCTTAAGATACTTTCATAAATGAATGTTTTGTTGTTTTTTTTTTTGGGTTGTTGTGGGTTGTTGCAAATTTTTTCACTTTGCTTTTTTCTTACCATATCTGAACTCTGTTTGTTTTGGGTCTTCTCTTTCTGTTTTAGGTTTTGTTGAGCTAGCCAGCATTGTGATTTGAATGTTGCTGCCATTCATTGTGGATCCTGTGACAGAACTCAGTATGTTGATTCATGTATTGACAATTGACCTCCACACACACCACAGCCAGCAGCTGACGAAAGAAGATGCCAAAATGGAGATATCAAGTTTGGTAGCTGGTCAATACAAAAGTTGTTGTTGCTGTTGAAGGTTTCCTCTCAACATGCACGAGGTGCCACTGCTTGTGTTGCTCTTGTTCAGCCCATTCACTCCTCAGTTTTGTTTTGTTTTTTTTGTTTTTTTTTGTGGGTTTCTCCGTTTTTATGCTGGAGTTTCCTCGTTTTGTTTTTCCGGTTTGTTTGCTGATATTTCAGATCTGAAATCTCTGTAATCTTACTATCAATTCATGCCTCAACTCGACTTAGTGTTTAGGGTTTGGGTTTCCTTCTTCTCCTGTTTGCTGATAGATATCTTGATAGCTCTGAATCTTCCATAAGCTTTATTATCAAATCATGCCTCAACTCAATGGAGGGTTTTGGGTATTGGGTTTCCTTTTTCTCCTCCTGTTTGCTGATATGTTGTCAGATCTGAAATCCCCATAAAGCTTATTATCAAGTCATATCTCAACTCAATTCAGGGTTTAGGGTTGAGGCTGCACACTTGTGGTTGTTCAATGTACCCAGCAGATTTGAAATCTTCATCAGCTTATTATCAAATCCTGCCTCAACTCAATTCAGAGTTTAGGGTTTAGGGTTCACATGGGTGGGTTGCTCTCATTTTCTAGTCATGTTTTCATCAGGACTATCTACATTGCACTGTCAGGACTGTTGGAAAGTGATGAAATCACAGGGGAGTAACAATAGCAGCTAATAGTCAAGAGAGGTGATGGTCTGCAGCTCTACTTCCTTCCTTCATGCGGGCACTCACAAGGTTATGACTGTCACTCATCTCCTTGTCATGTTTTGCTTTTGGGTTTGGCTGGAACTACTGACACGGACAATTGTCTAGTCCCCACCATTTTGCATGGTGTGTTTTGTGGAGTCTGCTCCTTCTGCAGTCATTGCAGTCATATTGCATCTGGAGCAATTCATTTCTGCAAGGAGGGCATTCCCTGGACCAAAAGATTGCTGTGGATTCAATTCACCTCTGCAGGGTAAGAGTTCCGCCCTTTTTTTTTGTCTCAGATCTGTTCTGCTCTCTCACAAAAGACCTGATAGCTTCCTGAGAAGACTCTTCTTACATTCAACTTATGTCAGTTTTGTGGTTTGTGTTGTGAGATGAAAATCACTTGTCGGTCCTCCTCCCCAGTAACTTTTATCTGTTCCAAGTTACTTGATTTGCCATTCGTGACTTGACTTAGGTATTTTCTCGGTGCACATCTCAAATGCAGGAATGCATTTTGTTTGTATGTGTGACCACCCCAACTATGCTGCCACCCTCATTGGTAGTGTTTCTGCGGCTTCTGTGCTCCCCAGAGTGGCTCAGCCTTCTGATGCCCCCCCATCTTCCACACCTGCGTGCTTAATGATCTAATGTCTCCTTACGGTGTATGGAAACAACAACATGGATACACCTTTCATGAACCGACCAAAACCAGGATTGAAAGAGGACAAAACTGCATTGCATTTTACTTCAGATTTTTACAAGATTATGCCCAGATTATGCAGACACGCACACACATACCCAAGAAGAAAGTTCTCTCTGAACATGTAGTCCATGAAGAAAGGCTCTCTGAACATACATGCAGTCCAAGGAGAAAGCTCTTGTAACATGTTGAAAAAGAAAGCTCTGAACATGCCCAACAAAAACCTTTGAATATGTTGAGCAGCAGCAGCTCCAGAAAAACCAAATCGAATGTCCCGGCACTATTAAAACAACATTCTGAGAGTGAGAGACAGAGAGAGACAGAGAGATTGACACATGTGATTGACCATGACCATCAAGATCACAAACCCTCAGTCCTGCAACAAAATTACTCCAAAGAGAGAAGGAGTAGAAGAAACAACAAAAAGAAAAAAGCTTATGCAAATGCTTCTCTTTTCTCTCTATAAGAGCAGAAGAAGAAGAAAATGAAGAAGAAGGAGATGATGATGAAGACTTCAGCTTACAAAACTCAAAGGATTAGATTAGGTACATTAATGTAATTGTTGTGAGATTAGAGAGATTTTTTGTGTAATTAAGGGCTTCCTAATCTGGCTAGTTTTAGTCTAATCCTGAGCCAGCCCCCTACTAGGTCTTCTTGTGGGCACCTGTCTGGAGCAAAAGAAGAAAAAATTAGGTTGCAAAGCGTCAATTGCAAAGCGTTGTTTCTGGCCGTCTGTCAGGGTTTCGAACCTCTTCTTCTTCGCCGTTCCCTTGTGGTAAAGACAACAGCGCCTGTCGTTCCTCCTTCCCTTACTGCTCTTCCTTCCTTCCTTCCTCTTGGCAGTCCTCTTGGGGCCGGCGGCCGGGTACACAAAGCTGCTGCTTTACTCTACTGGCAAGCAGCCGTTGTGGTAAGTAACTCTCTCTCTTTCTCTCTCTCTCTCTCTCTCTCTCTCTCTGCGTCTCTGCTGTCTCGGTGCCAGGGAAGATCAGATCTGAGGGTTTTGTACAATCTGCTTCCGAAGAATTCATGTCGCTAGCTTGAGATTCCTCGTCTTGAGGATGTTCTCTTGTCTTCAGCATGTGTGAACGAGCTCTTGTGGTTGGTTTTCCGATTTTCTCTTTTATTCTCTTCTCTTCTCTTTCCCCGCCCCAACCATAGAGTTTCATGTGGGAGCTAGGGTTTTATTATGTTCTGCTCTGATGGCTTTGTTGAATCCATACGTTGAAGATGCAGTAGCAGCAATCATCATCATCACATCCTGTTGAGTCTCATGTCTCTGGAGGATTTTGGAGGTTTCAGAATAAAAACCAGTGCTGTGGAATTTGGTGCATGCTCTGGGATTGATTGATTTAGTGTTCTTCTGTGGAGAAGGGTTTTTTCTTTTCTGCGGCAAGTGTATAAAGGCTGGCTTTTGGCTGCACTCCTTCCTTTTTTCCCACTCTGAAGTTCATCATCATCTTGTTCATGAGAGAAAAACATAACAGTGCCTGTGTTACTGGGAATGCTTGCATTTTTCCTTGCTGCATAGCTAGCTTACATGTATGTATGTATGTATGCATACATGCGCTATCGTCTTGACATTCTAGCCTTAAGGAGAATTACTCTGTTGTATGTCAAACTCTTCTGAAATGATCTGGTCATTGGTTTGATCATTTCCTTGCAGATTGAACCCTTCCTTACTTTCTTCCTTTCCCATTGATCTTTTCGTGTTTCCTTGGAAGTTTCAGATGCTGTATATGTATGTGGGGCTTGGGAAAAAAAAGCTCTTGCATATTATGTTTGACCTATGGGGTTGTTGATGCAGACTATATCCTCTTTTCCTTTGTGTGCCTTTTTGTCTATTGCGGCATAGGGAGGCCTGATCAGGTTTCTGTTTAGTTTGTAGCTTTAAGGATTCTGGGGGTGTTGAGGTCATAGGCTGTTAGGTTTCCTGGTTTTGTTCTACTGTGCATCTATGTCATATGTTGGACTCACTGGTGTCCCTTTGGATTCTGTATTCCTACTACCTTCTGCACATTCCTGTCCATGGGATAGTACATCTGTCTGTTTCTGTCTCTCTCTTTCCATCAAAGATTGCAGAGCCTCTGGATGCAAGCTACAGTCAGAAGTGTTTTGTACATATACCTTTCTCTGGAGGTGATGGCTGTGCACTTTTTATTGCATAGGTCTGTACCATTTTGCATCACAGGTTGCAAGCCTTTGTGTTGTCATACTTGTGACTTCCAGATTGAGTGGCAAGCTGACGGATTTTGGAATCTTTGCTTGCTCTTGCTTGCAACGAGGCTGTGCAGAATACAATTGACATTTTCCTTGTATCTTTGTTTGTTTGTGCACCTATTTTCTTGTTTCTGTGCATCCAATCATATAAAGTCTACCTGCCAACCTAAAACCCTGAATTGCAGTGCACTGTGTCTCTTGAGTGCTAGTCAACATCATGACTGAGTCTTCTGATTGCTTCCAGAAATTGCAACAGAAACTCAGGATGCAAATTTTTCTACGATTGTTTGCCAGAAAGTTTTAGTGGATGATTCTATACTTATCCACACCACTGTCAGGAGCTGATGAAGTCAGTTGGGAGTCATGGAACCTAGTCACTGCTATTCATGATGACAGTGATGGACTGATACTTTGTGACTGACACTCCTAAGGTTATGACCCACTCTCATTCATGTCATGTCAGTTGAGTTTTGCTGGAATGGACAGAACAATTTCCTTGAATGTGTCCTCCTGGAGTTTTCTCTGCAATCTCACAGATAAATCTTCAATGGACATTTTGTTGTGCTGTGCCAACAGGTCTTGAGATGCAGCATCATGTGGAGGTGTGCACAAACTTCCTGCAGGGTCCATTCCAACCTCAAGTGGCAGTTCATACCAATTTGTAGGTTTGAACTCTGGTGGCTCATTTGATTTCACAGGGCCAGAAGGTGGTAGATGGGACAAGCTGGATGCACTCCCAGATTGAAGCTGAGGGTCATTGGCTAGTGGCTCAATATTGTTGACAAGAGTGTTAAGTATCAAATATATATATCACTGATTCTGGTGCGTCTCTCAGGATTCAAGCCACTGACTGCAGTTTAGGGTTTTAGACTGGCTCACAGATGTGATGGCCAGGTTTTGTGGGAGCTACTAGGGTTTGAGAATTGGTTGTTAAATCCCTTTGGTCCCTTTGGCTTAGGAAACGGCTACTTGTAGACATGCTCAGCAATGTCACTCTCTTGAGGCAGTCACTTTCAAGAAGAGTTGATGTCAGTTAGGAGGTCTGAGTACTAGCCAGCTTTCTGCAACCAGAGGTATGTTGTAAGTAGATAACTATGATGATGAAAAACCTGAGTCAAATTGTTGTTCTGTCCAGAGAAGCCAACAGGGATTTCTGGTTCTCTCAAGTCTTGTGAGGAATCAGGTGTTGCAAGACTGGTAGATCCAAACAGTTGCCATGCAGCATTGAGAGGGCTATAACAAGCCACTGTCGACAGATGAGGCTGACTTTGTAGTGGAAATGAGGGATTCGATTTTGGGGAGCCTTGATGAGCCTGGTCCTCAGAATGGTGATTGCAATGGTGGGTCAGGTTCCAAACAGGTGATAGGGTTGAATATATCCCCTGATGCAGACCATTGCCTGGCCAGCAGCTTATCTGAAACCACCACTCGGGACTGTGAATATGACAAGAATCTTGCTGTGCATAACAGCCAGCACATAGTGGACAAGACAGAAGATTGTGATGCAAATGGAGGCTCAGTCTTGGATAACACCAAAAAAATGTTTCTTGCAGATTCTAGCCTGATGGGCCCAAGTGAGGGCAATAGTCCACACCCTGCTGTAGATATGCCTTATATTGATGAGGGTGATGTTAATACCCCTGGTGTCCCTGAGGTTGATGGTAAGTTTGCCATGGAAAACAGGAAGAGAGAAAGTCTGCATCTTCTGGGTGAAGCAGAGGTCAGTGTGGCCACTAACAGCCAGGTCACCTGTCAAACTACTGATGACAAAGCTGGCAGCACTGGGAATGAAGGTCAGTTTATAGTGAAACTGAGGAGGGAGTCAAGCAAGCACTTGTTCTCGGTTGAGAAGTTGGATTCAGGTGACGTAGTTGGGCATGAACGTCATGACAGCACAGTTTTGATTGAATCAAGTGATCTCCACCTTCCAAATGGGGAGACACATGACCAAACAGTATTGGAAATGGTTCACAATGTACATGGCAACCCAACCACCATGGGAGAACAGTTGCATCAATCCACTAATGCTGAAACACCCTTGCCTGTAGAGAACATGGCTGGCATGGTCAGGAAGGATTGCCAGCTGCCAGCGGAGGAATCAACCAGTGATCCTTACTACTTTTCAGATGGAGATGAACAAACAACAGATACAGACAGCAAGCCAGCCACCAAGTGGGATTGCAGTAGCCAAAATTTTGAGGTTGAAGGCAGGATCCATGAAGGGGACAAAGCAGCCAGCCCAAGTGATCATGCCGGGGTGGTGGAAACAGATGGGCAAATAAAGTTGCATAACATTGACACTGTCATTAGCAGCAGCCAAATTGCCAAGGTTGAAAGCACCTTCCAAGGAGACAAAGCTGCCAGCACTATCAATGATGCTGGGAAATTGGATACAGATGAGGTTAACGATGCTAATGACAGTGGCCAAGTTGCTGAGGCTGAAGGCACATCCCATAAAGCCCATAATGCTGCCAGCCCAATCAATCACAAGGAGTTGAACCAAGATGGGGAAACACAGTTGTGCAATATTGATACTGTGAGTGGCAGTGACCAAGTTGTTCAGGTTGAAGGCACCTTCCATGACAGGGACAAAGCTGCCAGCCCAATTGATCCTGGTGGTCAGTTGGATGCAGATAGGCAGAACGAGTTGCTATGTGCTGACACTGTGAGTGACAATGGGGTCTGCATGAGAGGAGGGGGCACATGTCAAGCTTCTGACCATGTAGACTTCTTTGGCGGGGACAAAGTCATCAGCCTCAAGATTGATGGTCAGTCTGTGGTGGAATCTAAAAGAGAAGCAAGTAAGCTTTGTGCTGGGATGTTGTTGTCAGAGCAAGCAGGCTTGCAAAGTGTGGATGTTGCACTGGGCACTGCAGTCACCAGGTGTGAGGTGAGTCACCAAGGAGTTGTTAAAGAAGGAACAGATCTTGCAGATGACTGGGATTTTGTAGTGCAGAATCCTCCAGAAACATTCAAGTTTTACTTCCGTAAACGAAAAAGGAGCAGGCAAGATCATACTTTGGTTCCAGACAGTAACCAAGTGGCAGGCTCTGCAGCTACTGGACAGACCCTACTGGGAAGGACAGATGATGAGCCCAGCACAGCAATCAAGTGCTACACTAGGAGATCACGCCTAACTGCATTGGAAAGCTTGGCAGATGCAGCAACCATGACAGAAGGTTGTCATCAAAACTCTGGTCCTCAAACTTCCTCCACTGGAAAGGGGGGAAAAGTAACCCCATTTGTGTTACGATCTCGGAATCGACTGAACACTTCAGCCAAAGCTGTGTCACAGGACAAGTATGAGTCAATTCGCGATGACTATATGATGTCCAAAAGGAAAAGTCCAGCAGGTGGGCAACAGAACCATAAGAAAGGTTTTGAGAGTACTAAGATGGCAAGGACCTCTGAGAAATCAAATAGTACCTCACAATTGATTGAACAGCCAGACTGGCTTCCCAAAGGATGGACAACAGAGGTGAAGGTCAGAGGGGGCGGACACACAGCTGGAACTAAGGACAAGGTTCATAATCTGCCTTTCACTTTCTCTTTCTGTTTTGAGGATGGTAATGAAGTATTTGTTATATTTGAGTGTTTGAGGAGGCTCATCCATAAGTGTCTTCAAATACAGTACAGGGGGATTGAGATTGCAGTCTCCTTGGAGGGTCTGTAGGCAAGTCCTCATGTGTATTAGTCATGGATTTGAGCTTGGTTCTTACTTTCAACTGATCTCTATTTGCACGATCATTCTGTCTTGGAATGGTGGTGATCCACTCAATTCCCAGGAAGCTATTCCGAATGATGTAGTGATGGTGATTTCCTTCTCTTTGAGTTGACCTCTGAAATGTGTCTGGCTATGTGTTGCAGTACTACCATGACCCAGTGTCAGGGCGTCGGTTCAGGTCAAAGAATGAGGTAATGCAGTTTTTGGGAAGTGGGACACTTGAGAGGTGGCATCAGAAACCCAAGTTCAACTCCAAGCTCTCTGGTCAGAAAACAGTGACCAAAGTTCAGTCTCAGAATGCACCAACAAAACTTCACTCTCAGAGTGCACCAAGCAAACTTTCCACTCAAAAGACACAGGAACCTCTGTCCTCCCACCATTTGCCTGCCCGAATGAAGATTACCCCTGTGACTGCCAAGCCCAGTGAGCTTAGTCAGCCTAGTGAGCTTAGTCAGCCCTGTCAGCCCAGTCTTCCTGCATGTAATGATCCACCATCTTCATTGCCAGCATCCAACAGCATTCCTCCACCTGTAACATGGGCACCTGTGTTCGGTCCACGCGGTCCAATCTGGCTTCCATGGGGTGGGTCAATTGCACAGATTCAAGAAGCCCAACGAGCAGGAACTCCTCTTGTGGGTACAGGAGGCACCAACATTCCTCACATCTCAAGCTCATCAGAGGGGGTCAGTACACCCAGCTCAAAGGATCAAGAACAGAAAGATACAGAGAACCGAGGCAAGTTGATATTCAGACTCAAGCGGAAGCATCCTGAGCAAGGTACAGTTATGGGCCCCTTCTCTAGGATTAGATGCCCACTGAGCAACTATTGACCCAGATGGGGTAGTCCCAAGTCTTGTCTTGCTTTGGGAAATATCCCGACAGAAACGCAGTTGAATACAACAGATTTCATCATCTCAATCATGGTAGCTCTTGAATTTCAATTGTGTGAATCTTGATTGTGATGAACAGAGCACGGGAAAGGCAAATCAAAGAGGCCAATGTATGAGATAGTGGGTCGAGAAAATGCCTCTTCATCAACATCAATGCCAAATCCAGTAGAGCAGCAGAAAATAATGCCCAATATAGCAGGTCAAGAAAATCCTACATCTGCATCAACACCAACTCAGGAGGAGAATGCAACATTGATGAAGGAGTTTCTAGACAAGAGTTTGACTCATGATTATCTCAGCAATATGCTGAAGGAGGAGTCCATCAAAAAATCAACAGAAGAGCCTGCATTCAGGATGACAAAGCGCCAACGGCCTTTGCTGCCTAAATGGAATGCTGAGCAGAGCACAGCATGGACTGCTCTTGGTATTCCTGCAACAGCCAGTGCTTCTGGCTTGCAACAGATGAGTCAATTTAGGCCCAATCGCTTATTTTGGCAGCAGCCTTCTAAAATATCAACCTTTCCAACATGGCAATATCCCCTTCCTTCTCACATGCCCACAGTGGCTCCAACTCCAGCTAGGATGGCCCATCCTGGTCAAATGTCATCTGTGCCACTTCTTCCTGTTTCTGCCTCCATTCCTGCAGCACCAAATCACCCAACAGCTCCCTTCTCTTTTTTCCCTTCTGCTACAGTGCCACCTTCAGACTATTGCAATGGGAGTGGTGTTGGCAGCTTAAAGATGGAGTTGGCAGGTGCTGCAACTTCAGGCAGAGTATCTCTTGCACACAGGACAATGGTGTTGAAGCCACTAACTAAAGTAGCAACAATGAAACAACTTGAGGGCTTGGGGCGCCGTATTTGCCAGCAGGGTCTTGAGTCTGTTCAACAGCCAAGGAACCCAAAGTTTTCTCTTGAGGATATTTCTGCAACCTTGGAGGGCTCCAATGTGGTCTCAGGTGTCCAAAGACTTCCATCAAGTTTGGTTGTTGAGGACTTGCGGAAGACTCCTCAAGCTGCTTGACAATTGGTGTATTGGAATGATAGAATTTCCAACATATGAACCTAGGTGTAGAAATAGCATGAATTTGACACAACCTTGAGAGTCTGGGCTCTCTTCTTTTGCAATGAGGAGAATCTGTTCTGGGTGTATTTCTTAGATTGAGATCTTCCAAGATTTTGTACCCAGTTGTAGAGCAGCAGTCTTTTTTGCATGATGTGCAAATATAGCCAGCCAACTGCGGGCATTTTTCCCTTCTTGCCATCTCTCACAATTGACTTTTGCAGGTACTTCTGAAACTTTGGCAGGTTGTAAAGTAGTGCCACAGTGTAATTTGGGGTGTTTAGTACCATGACTGTTGTGGATTTTGTTATCTGCAGGTTGCAGATATGAAGGGTTGTTTTGAATCTAACAGAGTTATATATTTTGCGTCCATCTCCTGCAGATTCTCATGTTTTGGTCATCGTTTGCAGAAATGATTCTCTCTTGACTATTAGCCAACTATTAGTGACTGAATCTTTCCTGTTGCTTCTGGAAATGTGACAGAAACTCAGGATGCAGATTTTTGTGTAATGATTTGCCCCACCATCAGGAGCTCTGCTGAAGTAAGGGTGTAGTCATGGCAGCTTGTCACTGCAAACATGACAAAGATGAAGATATGACACTCGTCAAGCAATTCTCATAAGGTTATGACCACATTCATTGTTGTGTTCCCATCAAAGTGTTGCTGTGGAGAGATCTCTGCAATCTTGTTGAGATGGTCTACAATCTAGATGTCTCTTGGCCCATAAACACGAATGCAGGTATGCTTGTCCAACCTCATTGTGAACATAGATTTAGCTGCTTATTTTAGAGAAGGTGATCAAGCGATGTATATTTTTTTGGCTGTCTGACTGCTCTGCAGCTTTTATTTAAGTGACATTGAAGCAGTTGCTGGTCTCTTGTTTCCTACTTGTGCATGCAGTTTTATAAGAAACTGTTGTTCCTTCTTTACATGGGTTCCCAAGCATTTGTTTGGCTTTCAAAGACTTAAGAGAGTGGAGAAGAACAATGAACCACACAAACCATTGTAGAAAGCAATTTGTGAGTTTACATTGTAATCCTAAGCTAATTTACATGTTCCTTGGACCCATTACCAACCTCTAATCATGTAATTAGTGACCCAAAGCCATAATATTGCATGTAGTCATGATTATGGGAAGACACATTCATCTAGGGTAGATAGGTTGATGAGTGAATACTTGAGCTTTCACAGAAAGTGTGTTCACTCTCTCGGCATTTTTAGTTGTGGAGGTTCAAGGGGTCTAAGTAACAAACATTGTTAGGCAAGTGACTAAACACAAAACCTCCATCCCTAAACTAAGGGGTAATGCACTAATTTTTTGAATAGGGCATTTAGATTTAGGGTCGATTCTGAATGGCTACCCACTAGGTGTGATTCATTATAGGCATTCTTATGGGAAGTCTTAAGTTTTCGCCCCATAGCTACTAATTAGTGATGGGTGGTTCTAACCTAATTTGCAACTCAAACATTCGAACCCATATGGGAATGAAGTAAAAACACATGCCCAATTATGCTTTTAAACCTTTTGTGTAACATGTTAAGATTAAAACCAATGTTGAATACAACAATAAAGTAGTCCTTTACAAATAGTAACAAGCAGCTCAAGCACATTAACTAGCCTAGTAGCCACCAAGTGCTTTAAGTTCTTCCCTTCATAGATAGTTACATTCGCTGCCTACTTATCTATCTATGGTAGTAACCAATGTTGTGGGGGTATTGGAATTTGCACATACTAGACTAGTCCTGGTTTGTATAGTATCTTGGAGGGGGTTATGAATTTGATCCAAGTGCTGAAGTGCCCAAACTACATATGAAACTCATATCAAAACCTAAAATATGAAATTGGGTATAAATATGGTATCAATCTTCTCTTTTTTTTAAGATGATAGCAAGGGGTATCAACCCTAGTCTTGGTATGTTTTCATGATAGTTGAAATAACTCCAAACCTTCAACATAGCTATCACATATGCCCCAAAATTGAAGGAGTGTCGCTAAAAATTGGAAGGGTAGGATTTATTTCTCCCCATCTACATCTCCTTCCGCAACTCAAGAAAGGGCAAAAAAAATCTAACCTTTCAAACTACCTTTCTTTTCTTGGAAAGATAAGAGCAAAAGGAACAAAAGGTAGGGGTTCCCTTCATTCCATTTGTTCCATAAATAAGCATCCAACACCAAGGGCAATCTATCAAAGCTACTAGGCATCCACAATGAAGAAAAATCTACTTATGCATCACTAATCACCTTTTTAAAAAATCAATAACATTGATCTAAGAGGAAGTAAATCAAAAAAAATTCAAAAAATGACAAAAGTGACTTATCGTCACACTAACATCAACAAGCAAGTAACAAACAATGGCACCAATTAGATATTGAACCATGCACACACACAAATAACCTAAAAATGATGTCAATCAAAAGATATTAAAAAATTGTGAAATATTGCACAATGCACACATGATCAAGTTTAAAGCTAAAACCTAATTGAAAATTGAAACCATCTATCAAATCTCCAAGGAGTTGAAGTTTGAAATCTGAAACACAAGCTAGCTTTAATGGAGAATTTTACAACATATGAAATGTGACCATTACAAAGAATTGGTGCAAATTGCAAAGAGAATTTAAAATCAAATCCATGTTTATAAGAAATAATTCTAGCAATTACAAATCCTCCTCAAAATAGCCATATTGGTCCAATTCTTCTTCATGGGCTTTAGGCAAGTCTACTTAAAAATTTAAAAACTCCCCAACATCATCTTTTGCAAATTGGTAGTCAATGCACGCATCTTCTAGCAAATTTTTGTATACATGACCAAGGCAAATGCATCCTTGGGTGGTACCACTATGAACATCACCCTTTTGTTTTACTAAACCCGTTCAACTTTATAAAAATATTGGAAACTTTTAAATAAAGATTTTCATTATGAATTTTTTTCTTGAATACATTTGTTAGGTTGTATAGATTTTGAAACTTTAATATCAAAAGAAAATTATTTTGGTGTTCCTAATCATTTCATTTTTAAAAAATTTAACAATGTAACATTGTTTCATTTCCTTGAATTTTTTGATCATGAACACATGTTTGAAACATGTTTGGGGATTTGTTTTAGGAAATATTTTTTTAAAATACTTTTGGAGGTATTTTATGTTTTTAATTAAGTAATTAATTGAATAGGTATGATTCAGTTATGAATTTCCAAAGTTTAATAGTGTGATATTGAAGGGGCCATGGTAACTAAGAATACAAATTTTTTTATTCCAATAAAAAATTAAGACCATATACTAGGCCAACTAATTTATAATGGTGAAAACATATTTTTAAAAAGGCCTAGAAAAATTATTTGGTTAATTTTAATTCTTTAACCATTTCATAACGTGGTTCCTAGTGGTACCACCCAAGGATGGGTTTATTAATCAAGGCATTCAAGTTTATGAGCCTAATTTTACAATGACAAAGAAATAATCAAGATTCCAACCACAAAGAATATCCACCATGTTTGAATCTAAAAACCAAGGATTGCCAAAATCTATCTAGCAAAAAAGGTCACATTGGGATACATCCTAACATGTTCCTTGTACCAAAGCAAAGGTGACCTTGCATCATCATTCAAGTTCACACCACAACAACGAAAAAAATAAAAATTCAATTGAAAATAATCCCTCATCTCCTTTTACACCCAAAAATGGTATATTAAAAAGAAAATCAAATGAACATTTTACAAGTGAAGGACCAATACCTACATGTTGATTCAAGAAATGATTGCATTTCATAAATGAGGGGATCTAAAAAAAATCATTGTTCTACTATCACAAGTTTAGCCTTTTTCATGTTCAAGAAAATCAATCACATATTTCAGCCCTTTGAACCTTAGGTCCAACATTAGGACCAACATGTTGTGAACGCTTGTTGTAATTGCAAAAGTTTCCAAAAATGATAGAAAACAAGCCAACACACCCAATCTTTCTATAGTCATATATGCCTATACAAAATTTCCAACTCGTCATCAATTACACCATACACAAGAAGGGGCACTTGCACAACATGACGATTGAAATCAACTTTCAATTTCATGCATATGGTAATGGCAACATTCAAGGCATTAGACAAAAGCTAATAACTTCTTATTTAATTCAAAACATGTTACTCCATGATTGGATTCAAAGTATCCACCAAGCTCATGTAATGACCCACATCAATCACTAAGCACTCTTGCTTACAAGTGTAAAGATTAACTATGATAACAAATGTTAATTACATTTACACTTGTAAAGTCTCTTGGAAATGGACAACTTTGCTTGCAAATGTTATCTTCATTGAATTTTCAACTTTTGCGCAAGCAATCTAGTTTTAATGCACGCCCTATCCCACTCTTGTTGATTTTTTTTTAACTTCTTGATCCAATCTTCTATAAAGTTTGTTGGTGATCCTTCAAAAAGATTTTTTAAATGCCAATGCAAAGTTTTGCATCATTGGTGGCATGTTGACAAACTTTGGACATTGGATGTCCAAAACAAAATAACTTGCAAATGGTGCTTCTAATCGTAATTGTTTTCAAGAGATTATAATATATCTAGGGTAAAAGCTAATGTGTTCAAGTTGAACCCTACACCCTTCATGTATGCAATAATTTTGTGCATGAATGTGAATTGGGCTTCACAACTTTTGCCAAAGCAACACCTATAATGTTGGGTGTTTAAAAAAAAACCAACAATAATGTGCTTAAGAACCCATGATGCATCATTAATGAAGTTTATGACTAATGCAAAAGTGTCAAATCCATTTCAACTCATCCACAAATCAAAAACGACATTAGTTGTAGCACAAATAAACAAGGTAGGGCACAATATAATACATATGTATCCATAGTCTTATATAGTATGGAAGGTATATGTTCTTCCATTAATTGCTTTTGACTGAAACTTTGTTGTTCTTACACATAACAAGACGATGGAGGCATAATGATTCAACACTAGAAAAGCTTCATAGCTCTTGGTTATATAAAGAACTAAATCTTTAATGAACTTCAATTATGCATGGTTACCTTTTCTATAGCCAATGCCTCCTCCAAAAGAAATTTATTACTACCAACTATGTGATGGTTATCCTTTTTTACATTTCTATCAACCTCTACCATCCCTATCTTCAACCTCTTTCACATTGAACTTGTATTGTCAATTTTCTTAGAATGGTCATGCACCAAATGTGTTTTCATAATAGTGTTATTGTGAGAGGATCATATTGAATAATTTCTTTTTTGGTGCATGCAATGTTATGGGAGCTTCAGAAAAACCATCACAATTACTTGATTTAGGGTGGCAATTGATGCACCTACTCATTTGAATTAAGGCCACATTAGATGCCATGTTGTTTCCATGTAACAAAAAAAACTCAAATTTCATTTTGTCTATAGAAAAACACCCAATACCTCTAATTGGTCTTCAATACAAATAATAACACTATTTAACTGACTTGTGCCTCAACAACCAAACTTTTTCCATGCTTCCAATGGTGTCAAACATGTATGTTGTTCAAGTTGTTTCTTACTCTTGCTACAACTCAAAAAGTATCACCTATCCCCCCTCCCCCCCCTTCATCCCCTAAACATGATTCATGATCAAGGACATTGATCCCTTCCATGACCTTTAAATCTTAAACCCTAAAACTACAAACCTTTGACTATGTTGCTTGGAAAAACCATATGAACTCATGTACATAAAAAAACAAAAGAAGGTTCAAGGTTCAAGCACCCACAAACTATAACCGAAATCTCAAGTTGACTTACAATTTTTTTTAAAATCCCAAACACCATCAAATTCCTTGTTTTGCAACTTCCATGCATGCGACATGCAATGAGGCCACTAACTTCCAAACATGTTTTCTTTTGTTAAATGTTGATTGTCAACCAAAACCATAAATCTAAAATAATTTGACGTTAAACTTGTCATAATTGTAGATTGTTAGTAGATAAATTCACAAAACAAAAAGGCAATGACCACAAAATCAATGATGTTGAACCAAACTATTTACATTAACCACCATGTGCACACTAGAAAAATTACACAAATAAGCATGATTGTGCACAACCAATCAAAGCTTTGGTCATTCTATGATCTACTCATGTTACATAAATAACTTTAACTTTAACAACTTGTAAACATTAAACGATGCAACCAACATTCAAATAAGAAAAGTTAATGTGAGGAAGCTTATAGCTTTATGTGAACACTTGAACACCATTTCATGTTGATATCAAAAAACATACAACATACCTCCCAATAGATTTTCATTTTGAAGCTCCAATTTCCTTCTTCATTACTTGAATACAACATTTTGCACTTTGTAGCCACTTCTCCCTTCCTACTTATTCATTATCTTTAAACCTAAAGATCCATACCTATCACCCATGTGTGCACTACAAATGAATGCTCCTAGTGTCAATGGCAATACCCAAGACCCAAATGTAACAGTACAAGAAACATGAAGTCTAAATATTAATTGCAGTATATTGGATGTGAAAACTAGTTTGGTATGTTATGAATTAGGGTACAACATATGCAAAAACCAAGTGAGTTGGTATGTTATGAATTTGGGTATTGGCAAGACCTTATACCAAATTGTTATTATAATCTACTTCTTAATACAAATGGGTGAAAGCACACTACATTAATGAGCCCCTTTGGGGTGTCACATTGTAACACTTTCTAGGGATGTGCATGTTTGAATGTATCCCACTTCAAACTTTTGAAAAAATTTCACAATATTTTGCATATTATGTTAGAATATAACTTAAGCCAATTTTTTTTTAAAAACTATTTCATTTCACTTTAGAAAAGGGGGAGATTGGAATATATTTGTGGAAACAACTGTAGTGTACTTATGCATTCAAACACAAATATATTCCCAAAATAGTTTAAATAATTTTTAATTTTTATGAAAGTTAAAGATATATTGAACCATGTCAATTCATATTGAACCATGTTTGGATATCATGTGATTAATTTGAAATTTTTCATTTCAAAAAATGAGTTTTTTCAACAAGGATGTGATAAATGTGCAAGAAATTGAAAATTTGACAAGTAATCACATTCACATGGAAAATGACAAGCATAGCTAGATGGGCCATGTTTTAAATTCCATTGAAATTGATTATTTTAATGATTAATAAAACCTTGAAATAGTGAAATCAAAACAAAGCAATGGCCTTATTATACCAATGTATATTATAAACATACCCATGGATCTTTCAATATAAATAGTGAAATTTATCATTATTTTGAAAATAATATTACATAACATTAATTTTGTAAAAATAATAATTACAAAGGCCAAAAACCAAAATTGATACCCAAAATCAAATGTATCATACTTTTGGAACAATTATACTACATGTACTATAATACTAAACCCAAAAGTGCCCAAAAAGGGGTCATTGTAGTGTGTGCTTTCACCCAAGCACAACACTAGTAATAACCCATTTAAATATGTAGTTAATTTAGTAATACGAAGTGGAAATAAAAGTGTTTACACATGTGATAGATTATCAATTTGGGACCTTGTCAACCAAGTTGTGATTCATCCAAAACTAAATCATAATGGGTTTCTAATGTATGGGGCAAGCTACAATGATGGAAGACTTAGTCACATAACTTTAGTTGAAAGGGGAAAATATGGTTTGAAGGCATGGGAATGGAACTTAACTTTTTATTTTAGAATGTAGATCTTACAATGGGAAACTCCATGGAAAGGTAAAAGACAAGTTATCAAATTTTTGGGGAATCTGATTTTATGTCCAATTTTTCAAAAAAAAACAATTTTCTTTTTATTATGTTCTTTACAAACCTTGTTTTAGTCCAATTCTTATTAACTTGGACTAAAAGGTGAAAACACACTAATGATGAATCATTTTTCACAAAAAAAAGTGATGTATAATAAATACTGTGGTAAAAAATAAGTTGAAATCTTAATTTTGATTATTCTAAACAGAAACAAAAAAAATAGAATTTGCATGATAATATTTTGGAATTCAAAGTTCATTTTGAGTCAAAATTATTTTTGATCCAATGGTTAGATGAAAAGATTGGATAAAATCAATGTATATAAAGTATATAACTTACATTTTTTTGATGGCCATAAGGCTTCATATTTGTGGTTCATGAAACATTACCAAACAAAAGAAAATTAAAGGCCATGTCCATTTATAAAATCAGCGCCTCTTTGACTTGGTAATGTCTTTCCCTAAAAGGAAAAAACTATTATGCATTTATTGTTGCAAAAAAACATATTTTTTGAATAAAATTTCATCCAGAAACTTTAAATTTCATACAATATAAAACAATTCACCCAAGAATTCCACCCATAACCATAGTTTTGAAGTATATGTGTAATTTTTCAAACTTTGTGACAAATATTATTTTGCCACAAATATTTTCCATACATTCAAGTTCTTCAATGTTTGTTGGTTTTCAAGAATAATTGATTAAATGAACTTTAAAAATAATCAAATATATTAAAAATAAAAAAATAATAATCCAAGATATGATGTCCCTACATTACCAAACAAATTAATCAAGTAAAAATATAATACTTGTGACTACAATGTTTGGGGGGCTTAATGTGCTTTCACCTTAGAACTAACAATTAATTTGGGTTGATGTTTAATTAATCCTCAATTCTAGTCATTTTTCATTCATATATATATATACTTCAATTCTAGTTCCAAGTCCACACACAAATAAAATTGGGAAGATGGGGTACGTTTTTCTTTATTAAAAACCACAAGTGCCGATTTCACAAAGTCCTTATAAGGAATGGATGAGACAATCAAGTTGATGTGCCATAATATAATTGGTCAAACTAAGAGAATATTCTTAGAATCATGATTTACAAGTTGTCAAAAACAAGTGATTTTAATTCTTATGACCCAAAAAAATGTTGCATTGTATTATTATGTGAAAGTTTTGTTTAAACACGTTCCCATAAATATGTCATAAATAAAAATGGAAAGACCTTTTAAAAATTCACTAAGTAATGAAATGATTGGTTACAAACACATTGTTATGTTTTTTGGGACCACATAGGTTATCAATATAATATAAAAAAGTTGAGTGCCAAGTAGGTTATTAGAATATTTTGGGTAACAACCATCGATTATGCATATGGGTAGATTATCAAAAGACTTGTTGATAGTCACCAATTTTATGACAATCATCACGTTTTAAAAATGATGTTTCTTGTTTTAAAAATGTTTTGTATTAATATTTAAAGATTGATAACCTACTTGGATGATAATTAGTTCATCCAAGTAGATTATTAGATTTGAAAAATTCAATACTAAACAATTATCAATTCAACCAATTATCAAAAAAATCAAGAACTAGCTAATAGATTACTAATAACCAACTTGATAACTATGTCCAAATTCAATAATTGGCCAGCACTATTTAACCGATCAACCCAAGTATCTCCCAACATTGTTACACCTTCAAAAAAAAAATTCTAATGTGTTTCTAAGGTGGGTTTTAATGCAATCTTAAGGTTTGCTATGTCTTCCATGTTTCACCATTTAAAGGCTTTAAAATCCTTGGGAATTGGCATAAGATCCTTGCAATCTCAAATTTCAAAAGCTTTTTGTGCAAGGTAAATCCTTATTCCAAAAAGCCCTTTCGGATGAGGAATTCTTTTATATTTTTATCAAGACTTGGAGTCATTTTTTCTCTTGATGACAAAAAGTGTTTCCTCTTACACTTATTCTATCATCGATTCATCCCTAAACATAAGTTGTTCTTCACATAATTTTGATTTAATTAAATATCGAAGAAAGGCCTATCTTGAGAACCTTGAAAAAAATTGGCAAACCAAGTGGAAGGTATTAAAAACTAGGAATCTTCCAAATATAATTGTTTTAATTACTTCAAAACTTGTTAAATAACGATGACCCCTTTCTTAGGACCTTTCAAAGGCCATGTATAAACTAGCATAGGAACTTATGCAATATAACATGTCAAAAACATACATTGAGCAAAATTTGACAAATTATAAGCAATGTTTTGTTTTAATGGTGAATTTTCATTTTTTTGTGAGTAAAAAAATAGGATTTTGAGGTCCTTGCTTAAATTTGGGATGTGAATACTCTTGAAATCACCTAGGTCATACTCCCTTGATTTCAACTACATGGCCCAAAATTAATGGTTAGGGTTGGCTACATTTAACCATTGTGCTAGGATGACACATAGCAAACTAACTAGAAGCATAATTTCTTATCAAAATTTTCACTAATTAGCACTAGCACAATGGCAAAAGGTTTTGCCAATGAACATGTCTTATTTTCTGGGTGATTATCACTAGCATTTTACAAATCTAGTCTTAATTTTTTTTGCCATCTTTTGTCCACCCTTTGTGAATTGATAGTTGTCATCACATCTCAAGATATTCAAATCTTGTTCTAAATGTTTCATACGGATTTCTTTTTCAATTTCACAATATAAAGATTGTTGTGAAGAAGTCAAGCTTCAAGTAGGTAACATATCTACAAAAATAATTGATAATTGAAATGCATTAAAATAAATTGAACTAAACAAGTACCAAATTTTGAATTAGTTGTTACAAGATGAAATTCATACTTAGAAAATTAGTACATTTTTTGTGTGTTTTTCTTCAATTTTGTAATCCTTTTCATATTCTTGTGGTGTAAAACATCCCTATAAAATTCATGGTTGAGTGTGCAACTCAATTCGTACAAGAGTTTAATCTCTTAAAAAATCATTAGAAAAAATATGCTAAGAAGAGTGATATGAAGAGTTTGGAAAGAATGTTGAGGCTTGGAGGAAAGAGCTAAGCTTTGGCAACCATGTGATAGCTCAAAAGGAATCAATGAGGGGTGACGAGTGGCATGTTAACTTTATTTGTCAATTTTGTGTCATTTAATTTTTACCATTAGGATTTAAATGGGAATGATAACTTTATTGCTAACACCTCACCATTGCAATGTAACATATAATTAGAATTACACTATAACAAAACCATGGTTTTTGCACTAACAGCATTACAATTAAGTTGAGGGTAGAATTAAACTGTTAATACAAAATGACTAACTATGTCCAATTTAAGTGACATTGAAATTAACTATGTTTGTTTTGATCAATGTTATGAGGTTGTTTGATTTGTAAGGTAAAACTAAAGGTTTGGGTTTAGATTCTTGTGATTTAGACTTGGGTTGACACCATTTTGTTGGAACTAGCATAGGAATTGAATTGTGGAACTAGTCTTTTGTTAAATCTAGAACAAAAACTAGAAACAAGAAAAAATATTCATGAAAATAGGGCCATGATCTTTAGGTAGGAAAATTGAATTTTCTTATAAAAGTTAAAGAAGTTGGCTAAACTTTATAGTTAAGTTTTCATTTTAATTAGTTGTTGAACTTTGTAATTACATAAACCCATGTTTTAATTTGTTGCAAAACTTTGCACCCATATAATCTTTAGCATTGGGGAATGTGTAATGTGTAAATGGAACTGAACTAAATTTTTGAATTGGGGCTAAAGGTTCTTGAATTTGAAAAAATGTGTTAGAACCAAAATTAAAAGGTTGAGAAATTGGAAGAAATGGGTTCAAACCCCCACACCCAAGAACCTCTAAAGAAGTTTTACAATGTCAAAACTAGGACCAAAGGTTCTTTTCAAAAGGAAGAACCACACAACATTAGTTTTGACAAAGAAAAACTTGTTATCTAATCAAACCAAACATTATGGTATACACATGACAAATGCAACATTCATGTGAAGTTGTTCAACTTGACTTATGTGACCCATCATGGATTGAAATTAGTCACCGAAACATGACACATTATGCCACTTTTGATGATATGGTAATATTACAATTTCAAAAAAAAAATTCTCAAAAATTCAATTACTAGCACAAAGGCACAAACATGTTATTGAACTTGGATTAATTACATAAAGTATATCATTACATAACTACATAACTACCAAATATTGTAATATAAAAAATTACATTATGATTTTTGGAATACAATTTTGAACTAATATAATGCCTTTAGATTTTTAATTAATAAAAATATATATATAATTAAAAATATGAAATTAAAATCATTTCATTGTGAAAGTTTTAAATAATTTTTTTGGATACAAATATTATACTTGAATTTGTAGCCCAAATAGAAATATTCATTTATTGTGATTTTTGGCATGTGAAAATATAAAATTTTAAAAATGTAATTAGATAAAAATTGAAATAAATTGGATGTAATTTAAAAGTTATATTTGAATTTATAACCTAGATCATTTAGTTTAGAACATTACACTATTTTTCTCTAAGTAATTAATCAAAATTAATTTAGTACCTTTTTATATATTGGAATGTACAGACTATTTCAATGTAATTATGAAACCAAAAAAGTAAATTAATGAAATTAATGAAATTAAAAACATGTGTACTCAACTTCAATATGAAACAATTTCAACATCACTAGAATACAATTTTTTGTTTCCAAAATTAAAAAGGGTAAAATTTTGAAGAAATATATATGATTACACACATTCATGCACACATTTCCATTAAAGGGTTTTATTCCATGGACCTTCTTCGGAACAACCTATTCATTATTTGTGTAATGGCTTTACCTTGTATGGCACATTCAAACCAACAAATGGTTAAAATAAGAAATCTCAAAAAAATTCCCAAAATATGAACTCCTAAGTTCATAATAACTACTTGTGAATATTCTTCATTTGTCAAGTATTTATTTAGGAGATGAGTTGTTTTGTAGTTGGAACCCAATTCAATGTGAATAGGGTTCACATTTTTTATTTTTTTTTTGGGTTTCATCACAAAATATAGACTATATTGGAAAAATGTAAATTTTTTATTTGTCCCACATTAAATGTGTCATGTGCTACACCCAACACTATTGAAATTAACTAAATCATAAGACACCTAACGAAAACTTTAGGGTTCCATAAAGCTAATGCAAACTAAATTGTTGCATTTGAAATTTTTTTCAATGCCAAACATGCCATTATCTTAGTTTAAATTGTTAGTAACCATTGATTTTGTCACAAGATATGCACAAGTTAATTTTAATTAGTTTATTCATATTAATTATGTAATTTTGCACTACCAATAATTAAATGACATTTTGCATAAATAATGTTTTGTAAACCTTCATAAATCCTTGTTCAATTTGGTTAAAGATTGATTTTAAGAGATAACAAAATGTCAGATGTGAATTTCAAAAATAATATTGTTTACAGGTAAAAAAAATTTTGAATTGTAATTTATTATTATTTTCTATATTAAATTGCATGGATATTGAAAATCTTTGAATAAATTATTTAAACAAGATGAAATAAAAAAATGCATTTGTTTATTCTCATTTTTTGCATTAACATTTGCTTTTTTTATTTATTAAAGATCTTCTGAACCATGTCAACATATCCACATGAAATCTAAACACATGTTCATATGTAAATGACATGTCATGTTGAAATAAATAAATTTTTTTTTGCCAAATAATAACAATGATGCAATGTGTAACATGTAATAAATCTTTTTTTATTTGCATCCAATTTTTTTATAAAATTCAAATATTCTTGAAAAACGAAACACTAATTCATTTTTTTTGCCAAATGATAACATAATCACTAAATAATTTTTTTTTGCCAAATAATAACAGTTTTTTTCACTAATTGCCAAAATTGTTGTAGTGACAACCATTAATGGACCCTTAATATGTTTAAAAATTCACATAAACCAATTTCAATAATTGTCGTCATTGGGAATTTTAAAATTAAAATTAAAAAACCACATATTTGACTAAAAATGATTGACAAAATAATTGATGGTTATCAATCGAGTATTTGATAACCTACCCTTGTGCATAACTTCCGAAGATTATTACCCCCAAAATATTGATAACCTAAGCAGCATCCAAATTGAATTTTAAACAAAACCTAACTAAATGGTTATGAAAAAAAAAATTTAAAAATTCAATAACCGGCCAACACTAGTCCTGAACCGTGTACCCAGGGTTAATGGCAGGTTCCATTTCTAACCAGGGTTAATGGCAAGTTCCATTTCTAACCTAGTTAATTCCATTTCTAACCAGGGTTAATGGCAGCTTCATTTCTAACCGGAGTTTGTAACCAGGGTTAATGACAGGGTTTGTGTGTGGGATGGTGTTTTGTGCGTGATGGTGGTGGCGGTGAAGTGTTTTGTTGGTGGAGTTGTTGCTGGTGCTGCTGAGCATCGAGAATCGCACGCAAGAAGTGTGTGTGTGTGTGTGTGTGAGAGAGAGAGAGAGAGAGAGAGAGAGAGAAAGAGAGGCAGCAAAGAAGAACACGCTGTTGTTCTTGCAACTTTTGAGACTCAAAATCGAACTTGAACTTCTCTTTTGGAACCATTAACTTTTTGTGGTAGACATGGCTGACCAAGGGGGCCCCGAGTACGGAGACTCGCCTCCTCCTCCTGCTACTCGCCGTGGAGCAGACTATTTTGATGCGCAGCAGTCCGGCGTCGATAGCTACGCCGATCGTGCTGCAAATGGAGACAGAAAACGCGAGGTATGTAGTTTTTCCCGCTCTTCTTCTTCTTCTTCTTCTTCTGTTCATTTGTGCAGCAGCGCCGCTGTGCACTGAAGTGTGTAGGTACTATTAGGAAGTGTCACAGCGTTTCCAGTGGAATTGGCACGTTTGTTGCCCTTGGAAAAAATTCTCTGTTGGATCTGCCTTTTGTTGATCGATGCCAGATTCTCGGCATTCTGCTTCTTCTTCTTCTTCTTCTTCTTCTGTTTATTTGTTTTATTGCATCCTGTGCAAGACTCCTATTGTGCTGCCATAGTTTTTGTGTATGTCTTTTCCCCTGCCTGTGTCCGCCCTCCCCCCTCCTCCCTCCCTTACTGCTTAAGGTACACAGCTGCTTTCCTTGGCCTAAGGTGCATTTAGTCATTGTCATGTCCGTGAGTTTACTCAGTCAAGTCAGATAGGTCATTTTGTCCTTGTTGTATCTCTAGCTGACATTTATCATGATACCAAGTAAGCGGTGGCTGTGCATGTAATCATTATCATCAATACACTCTGCTTCAAGATTTCATGACCTATTGAGAATTAAGGTTGTGCCCACACTTCCAGGACATATGAAAAGTGCAAAAAGAGGAACCTTTGCACTCATTGTTTGACCATGTTCGACTGAAGTCCTCATATGGTAGTCCAAACTCCTGGCTGCATGTCTTATTGGTTTCTCCTTCTTGGTCTTCATATACACCAACATCTCAACAATCTTGGCAATGATTTGTTGGGGGTTCTTTCTGTCGATTCATAGCAAGTTTGCTGCATCCAGTGCTTTACCATTCTCTCCTTCAATCAGGCACTATGATGAACTGACATCTGCCTTTTAAGCTTTTTGTTAGGTCTCCTTCTTTTGTTGCTCCACACTCTGCACCCTGAATACAAAGGAGAAGTGATGTTATTCAATTCCAGTGTTACTTTTGTGAGATGGGTTTTCTTTTCCCCATTCTAACTCTCTGTGAAGATAGTGCATAGTCTTGAGCCTTTGTAAGATTTAATGGATAGCAGCATCAATTTATGTGTGCACGGCCAGGGTTTTTACACACTCATAATGTTGTATTGAATCTTCTCTTGAAATTTGTGTGTGCAAGTTATTTTATATGATTGTTGTCTAGTTACACAAAAGGTTGTACTGTCTTTTTCTTTCAAGAACAATTGTGTGGCCAGTTCTGCATTGTGACACATTCACTTGTTGCCATTGCTATTCCTTCATGTACATAGGTAGTTGGAAAGATCATTAGTTAGAGATCAGAGATGTCAAGAAAAGTTGACACACAGGTGCTTTATCCTCCCACATCAACAACTTTACAAAGATCTCTGTGTAGATGTCTCCATCACCTGATCGTACTCCAAGTCTGGTGCTTTAGTAGAGTGGACTTAGTGTTTTTCTATTGGTCCATTCCCTCAAGCAGATTAGCTATGTCTCTCTGACTCTTTCAATCTCTAGTCTCCCTTCTTTTGAGATCATGCTTCAGTGTAAATTGTGCACTGCCTAATCAGCTTGATGGCTTTTTCCAGGATGCTGAGCTAGTTGTAAGCATGAGGTTCAATTCCACCTCCTGCCTATCCTGGTCTGTGATGAAGACAAGAATTCAAGAATACTGTGGTTTTGGTTTTGCTAGACAAGGTAGGAAGTATGAGAGTTTGTTAGGTGCTCCTTCATTTGTTCATTTGGTTTTGGTGGGTTTGGCATGCAGCATTCCTCTCATGAACCAAAGAGAGAGAGAGAAAAAACTCGAGAGAAAGATAGAGGTGACAGGGACAGGGACAGGGACCATCGCCCAAGGGATGATCGAGATCGAGATAGAGACAGAGGTGACAGAGACCGGGGAGGCCATCGAGGCTACGATCATGAGAGGTGATGAATTCCAGAAACTCATTTTTTTTTGGCTTCGTTTCTTATTCTTCATAATCATGAGTTCCTGCACAATTATGCCCATTTATTCTGTGTTCAATTTTACAGATACAATCAACTCCCTCATCTGTTTGAGTGGACTCCTTGTCAAGCTCAGTTGGATTTCCTTTGTTATTTGGGAACAAAGTTCCTTTCCAGTTGCTCATGTACAGTGTTTCTTCATTGTTTGCAGGTGGAGCCGGGATCCTGATCATGGTCGAGATAGGAGGGACCAATCCCATTCAAACTCTCTTGGACGATTCCGTGATCGCTCTCGATCACAGTCCCCATCAGAATCACAATCACTTGAACGGAGAAGGTGTGCTGCTTTCACTGTCCACTTGTCCATTGGTCTGCTGGTTATCTGTCTAGCGAAGTCCAATTCAAGTCCTATTCCACAGAAGATCCTCTGTTTCTGCTGTTTTGTTAGATTGCTCAGTCCAGCAGGATGGTGAAATAATTTTTATTCCATGTCACTGTCTGATCTTCTTTATAGAGGTGTCAGCGGAAATGTTTCATGATCCTATGCTCAGCTTTGAACACTGAGATCTATATCAACATCTTGCAGCAAACGGACGAGTGGGTTTGATATGGCACCTCCAGGTGCAGTTGTCGTCCCTGGTGCAGTGACTGGTGTGTACTATCTCTGATCTTCTCAATTGTTTTTCCCAAAAAAAGATCTCTGAAGGAACTACTATCTTCATGACAAGTTCTCTGTGACCAAGAGATCTAGCCTGCTTTTTTGAATTCCTGAGATATCTTGATAATAATGAACGAGAACTGGGTGCAGTAAAATGAAATGATAATCCTGTGTTGCTGGAATATACTTAATGCTATTGTAGACTGCATGGCAAGCAAGTGAAACTCAAATTAGACGCCTTCATCCCCTCTGACATCCACAATTCTTTCTGTTTCACATTATCACAGTGCAGGTGTATCTCTGACACCCTATAGTATCTCACATTATTTCTGTCTTGCAGTTCTGTATGAATTGCAAAGCTGAATTTTAGCTGAGTATCCTTGCTTTGGATATCCCTGCATACAGAAGTCTATGCCCCTACATAATTTGCACAAATATTTACTTTCTCACCAGAGTATCCTTGTGATTCAATTGTGAACTATCAGTTTAGCTAGGGTCAATATGCCTACTTTGGACTGGGACTGAGGAAGTATGTTTGCTGGTGGTGCGTGTTGTTTTCCTGTTGTTTGTTGCTTGTGGTTGTTTTTGTGTTCTTCATGGGTGCGAAAAGGCATCATTCGTGGCCTGTGCCCTCAATCCACCATGCGCGCAGGGTACTTGCAAGGGACTGACAGGTGGACAAAGAAGTGATGAACAACCCTGGTGTTGGTGGATCCTTGCCCATCTTCATCCATTCTGAACTAACTATTGTGCATTTGGTAGTGATGTGCATCTTCAATGCAGCAGAATCAAGATCTAGGGTGTAGGGTTATGGACTCATTTTTGGTCTAGCACAATGCCTTCATCCCAATCATCATCCAGGATTGGCAAACTCTAGTCTTAGAACACCTATAATTAGGGTTCCCAGTGGTAGCTAGCTTTGTTCTATGAGTACTGATTGTACGGTGTTGCAATCACCTTGCAGGTACACATGGGCAAGAGACTAACATTCCACTGACAAGCCACCCTAGAAAGCCCATCTGATGTTAATCTCTGGCTTTCTTAATTAACAACAAACAAAGTATATGGACACAAAGGAGACAACTAGTTGGCAACATTATCCAGCAAGGAGATTGCTCTTAGAACGCAGCTCCATATGAAAGTTATGATTGCTTAGTGTGGCACTCCTTCAAGTGGGCCATAAGGAGATTAGAGAATGGATAGAATTGTGTTCATGTAGATAGGCTGTGGTGGATTTCAATTATAAGAAACCGGACTAATTTACAGTATTTGTGCAAATTTTCCTTATCTCTTGAGTTTTGGTTCCTGAACTAATGTGGCCAATGCCTACTCTGTGTTGCTGCCTGCAGGCCAAATTCCTGGGATGCCTCAACCCATGCCAGGGGTCTTTCCAGCGATGTTCCCATTCAGTGGCACACAGGTTCATGGTTGCTTTTTCATGTGGCTATGACTGATTATGATCTCAAAACTATCATCTGGTCAGGACTCTCAGACATCAGACCTTTTTGCCCTGCAATGTTTTCTGAAATTCAGATTTAATGGTGCAGTTTGGCGGCCTTGGTGGAATCCCAGCACTAGCAATGACTCAACAGGTAGCACTCAAGTAGCAGATCCCAAATACTTTCATTGAAAGTAACAGATAGGGGTTTACAGCATTGGCCATGTATGAGAAGTAGATTGTCAAGGATCAGTGTCATCATGATAGTGAACTACAAAAAACCCATTGTCGATTAATTTCCCCACCCACAAATTTCCTTTGTCTTATTTTCTTGAATTTTTCATGGTGTATAATTGTGTTCTTTCTTCTCAGGGAATCCCTCCACATTTTGGCCAATATTGAAGACCCTACATGTTGATGCACTGATGTGGAACCATGCAGGCTACTAGGCATGCTCGGAGGGTGTATGTTGGAGGCTTGCCTTCAGTGGCAAATGAGCAAGTGGGTCATCTTCCATTAACTCAGTGCTATCTCTTGGGCAGTAAGAAGTAGAGTAAGAAATTTGATTGTTGATTATTTCCCATGTTGCAACAAAGTTATCACAGAGCTAGGTGAAAATTCATTCTTACATTGAATTCTTGAGACATGATATTAAGGTTCCATGTGTAATCTTAAGGAGTTCAGAGGTTTCTCTGGTCCCTATACTTCAGTTTTTCTCTTAACCTGCACTGTTTTCCTTTATTGTGTTTTGTTAAGGACAGTCAAACACATTATCTGTCAGGTGGTGCTACTATTATTACACCATTCAGAGTTCCAATCTACAGATGCCTAGGATACCTGTGTTTCAATTCACTTCTCTTGGCAAATAGTGAGAGATTGATCATCCAGTATGTATCATTTATTCTTTGTCAAATAGACAAAGATTATGGACTAAAACATGCATGGCTTAGCATATCCTAAATTCATGCATTTGCAGTGGAAGAGTCAGTCCAAGTGACTTTGTTTATATTGATGTCATGGTAGATCTGCTTGACATCCTCAAGTGACCTCTCTGTTTACAACTGTCTTGTTTGCCTACTGCATAGTGGACATGGATTGTGATTGTGATTCCTGATGTCTAAACTCACACACCTCAATTTTCAGACAATTGCCACATATTTCAGTCAGGTGATGGCTGCTGTTGGAGCAAATACTGCTGGGCCAGGTATGGTTTTCTTTTATGGATTTCTTCACTACTTTTCTGTACAAACTGGCAGTTTGATCATTGCAATTTGGGGACCTGCTTTAGGCAATTTATTTGATTCAGTGTAGCACACAAGATCTAATTTTTTTCTGAAGCAATTGAGTCAACGTGGGCTATGGGCAATGCAGCCTTCTGTTGGCATCATCTGTGGCGAAGGACAGATTAGCACATGCTTTTCCTTGTTGTAGATTTTGTTCCTTAGGTGAGTTCTAAATCACATCCTTGCTAGCACAGGTGATGCTGTTGTGAATGTGTACATCAATCAAGAAAAGAAGTTTGCATTTGTGGAGATGAGAACTGTTGAAGAAGCCAGCAATGCCATGGCCCTTGATGGCATCATCTTTGAGGTAATTCATAAAACAGATGAAGACTGAGTGGCTGTCTCAAAATTTCACTGTGGGTGCCTTTCATTTGAACAATATATAGCTGAAGCATAAGAGAGTGTGATCCCTTTCGACTTTGTACTGCATTGTTTAGTTTCTGCATGCCCCTTTCTTATTGCTTGTGGCTTCTCTTGCTGCAATGCTGTTGTTTGCCCACATTCTTTGCAACTTGTTGATTTTGAGGAGAATTGTCTCTTTGTTGAGTTTTTTCTCCAGGGGGTCTCTGTAAGGGTGAGGAGGCCCAGTGATTACAATCCATCCATGGCTGCTACTCTTGGTCCAAGTCAACCCAGTCCCCATCTCAATCTTGCAGCTGTTGGTCTAACTCCTGGGTATGCTCCATATGCTGTTTGGCATCCCTGTTACTGTAATTTGAGGTTTAGAGGTTCTTTATGGGGTGCAAGTGTCTTGTGTGATAGAAAGCTACACCAACAGTAGGTGTCAAGTGTCTGACGCTGGGAATTAAAATGAAAGGGTAATTCCACTATTTTAGAGTAATGTCAAGTAGTCACTGCCATTCATCATAAGGTGATGGCCCTGATACTTTGTGGTGACACTCAGAAGGTAACAACTGCACTCATTGTTGTGTTTGCTTCATGTTCACAAGAACTGATACAGCATTTGTTTGCTTGCCTCGCATGTCTTTGTGGAGCTTCTCTCTGCAATCACTTGCTATTTTTTTCCAGTGATTTAAATTGGATGTACTCATCCAGGTAGTCAGCAGTGGTGTGTTTAAAGAACATGTTCATCATGCAGGATGCCCCAATCACTATCCTCTATGTAGGCCTCTCTATGCCTTAGACTTAGATTCTTATAAGGGCAAGCTAAAACTGAATTGAAGTTCACCCTCAGAAACTTGTTGCAGCTTGACTGAGGATACTATTGAAATTAGCTATGCCTCTTGAGTTCTAGCCCACATCATGACTGAGTCTTCCAGTTTCTTCTAGAACTGTGACAAGAACCCATCAGACAGATTCCTTATAATCATTTTCCAGAATTTTGGAGCAGATTATTACATACTTATTTATAGCCACTTTCAGGAGCCAATGAAGTCAGTGGGGAGTAATGGCAGCTAGTCTCTGCCATCATGATGAAGGTGATGGACTCATCATACTTTGTGATTCACACTCACAAGGTTATGGACGCATTCTTTTTATGTTTGTTTTGGTTTTAACAAAACAGATGCAACATTCTTTTGGTTACCTTTCATGCTTTTGTTGAGTTTCTATCTGGAATCATGTTGATATTCTCCTGCAGATAGAAATCATCTTAATGGCAGCATGCTCTTAATGTATTTTCTTGTCTTGGCAGTAGTGCAGCTGGGGGTACTGATGGACCTGATCGTGTCTTTGTTGGAGGTCTGCCATACTATTTGACAGAAGTTCAAATTAAAGAGTTGCTCGAATCATTTGGGTAACTATGCCATCCTTCTTGTCCAAGGCTGATTCTTCCTTCAGTCACATGACCACTTTCTGCCTTGTATTGGATGAGTTTAGACACCGTCAAGTATCTGATAAGGCAATCCTTGTTAGGGTGGCTTACTCATCAACCTTTTTTCCATTTTCTTATTTGACTCAGGCCATTGCGTGGTTTTGATCTTGTCAAAGACCGTGATACAGGGAATTCCAAAGGTTATGGTTTTTGTGTTTATCAGGTAATGCTCCAAGTTCACTTCTTTTCATGAAATTTTTTCTTGAGAATGTCTATTACACATGCCATCATTGTAATGCTGTTTCCAAGTAGTGAAGTTCTTTTCCTGGCAGGACCCTGCTGTTACGGACGTTGCTATTGCTGCTCTTAATGGTTTGAAGATGGGAGATAAGACCCTAAGTGTCCGTCGAGCATCTGCCAGGTGTGTGTTTTGTTTTTGTGTCAGTGTATCTCCTGCCTCCTTTTTTCTGGACTATCTTCTGTGGATATTACTTTTGCAACGCTTCAGAGCAAAGTAAGAGATGATTTACCATGGGCAAATGCTACACGGGCTTTTGTAAGTAATCAAGCATTTTCCCATCCTCATCACTGATCAAAATGATGATATGGATACTCCATAATCCAGTTCATTACCACCAGATTTTGTAATGACTGTTGGACTCATGGAGATTGGTTGTGTAACTAGAAAATTGATTTCTTTTACCAGCACAATCTCTCTTACACTCACCTGCATATGCAGGTACAACTTTTAAGACAAAATGGTCTATCACTATAGTTGGGAAGGATGGCTGCAGTCTCCTTTCCTACTACATTGTTTGATAAGAATTTGGTGAGAGGGTTGGGCATGCATATAGAGGATTGAAGAGCAATATCATCCAATCGAGTTTTGTGCTGGTCCAATAATAGATCCTTAACAGTTGTCATGGATTGCAGTGGGCAGCCAAAGCCAGATCAAGCGAATGTATTTGCACAGGCACAGCACCATCTGGCAATCCAGGTGATCTGTGACTTACTCTCCTGCAATCAATGTATAGTGCTTCTGGCCAAATTAATTCTTGAAGTGTCTGCTGGATGGATGTGTTTGTTTTTGAGACATTCCTGTTCTATTAAAGGCTATTGAGTTAACAGAAATGAATGTGGAACACAGAAACTGGTTTTGCAAGCCAGTGGGGCCAATGCAGTGGCTCTTGGTGGATTCGGTATGATGTCTGGGATTCCACCAGGGTTGATGGCTGGTATGACACCAGCCATGGGCAATGACCTTTCCAATCCACTTGAGACACCTACAAAAGTCATTGCCTTGACTCAAGTAAGTCTGCAGGAAATTGTCCAAGGTGTCTTACATAGAACATATGTGACTTGCTTTCCAAGTTGAGGAATACATGTTTTCCCTGGACCTGATGAAATTGATCTGGGTGGGTAATTTGATAGGTGGTATCAGCAGATGAGCTGAAGGATGATGAAGAGTACAAGGAGATTCTAGAAGACATGAGGGAGGAATGTGGCAAGTTTGGTAAGTTCTTTTGTACCTAAAAGATATGCATAACTTTGATCAATATGCATAAGTATACCCCTGACAAGTCACGTCATTGAGGGTTGGGCTTGGATGCACCATGCAGATATGCCCTGCATGATGTTGCAGAATAAGGCAGGGACACTCTACCCATGGAATTGTGTAGAACACATTCTGGTTTCTGACAAGTAATGGATTATGAGGATCAGATTTGCAATGGTCTGACCTGAGGTCTTTCTTTGTCATTACAACATGCTAAGATGCCTCATTGTAAGGCTGAGGTCCTAATGAACTTGTTGTCATATGTAGGGAATCTTGTGGAACTTGTTATTCCCAGACCAGGACCCACTGGTGATGAAGTTCCTGGCATTGGCAAGGTCCATCACTTACATTTTCACCTCCCTTTTCTCTTCCATGAACATGAATGCTGCAAAGATGCTACACAGATGTGCAATATGCGCATAAGAGGCAATTCTGCTGCCTTGGATTTCTTCTCCTGAATAGTCTGACATTCTTTCAAACAGAGGACCTTCCCTTTCAGCAGCAAGAATGTATTCAATCACCTATGAGTTAGTACATCCTACATCTGGAGTGAACTCTCTTTTATCAATGAAGCCAATGGAGGAAGAGTGTGTCATGTAAATGCCTAGGAGCTTGCATGTGAATGTTGTTTTGTTCAGCATAGGAACATCCAAAAGATCTAGTATTATTACAAAAACAGTCTGGAGAGCAAACTTTTATTCTGTAGTTCCTACAGATCTTGAATTTGAGTCATGGGTTCAGGAATCTGGTCCCTCAAATTCTTTGCTGGATCAGCACATGGCTTGGTGATCCATCACATGAAGTCTTATCAGGCCTTCAGCCCCCTAAAACATTCAGCTAAGCTCCAAAGACCAGTGGGACTGCAAAACCCCAGGTTAGAGTATGGTTTTGATCCTGAGCAGGTCTCCACCCTCAAACATGAGCCAACCTCACTGTCCATGTGACATTATTTCATGATGAGGCTAGAGTTAGTCAAAATTTACAATAAGTGGAGTTACTATTGTAGGCTGAATCTGTCTTTCTACTTTTTGGAGCACTGGTTAACCAGCTTGCTTGAACATGGCAGGTATTTGTTGAGTACTCTGACACATCTGGCTCTATGAAAGCTAAGTCATCTCTTCATGGTCGGATGTTTGGAGGACATGCAGTTGTTGCAGCTTACTATTCAGAAGAGGCCTTTCAAAATGGGGACTATGGAGGCTGATTTTTCTCATATGGATTCTGTACAGGGGGATTCTTTTTTTCCTCTGACGGGAATAGGTAAGCCTGCCTGCCCAACCAGACATAGCCTGGATCAAAGTGTTCATCAGTTGGACATGGATGACAGGATGACTACGTCTGGATCAATGACAGGATGTCTTTTTGTCTGGATTGCCGGTCATATGAGTTCATTGATGGCAAGTGGGTCACTTGGGGTTAGTAGTTTTTACTATATTCTGTCTAAGCAAGAGTTTGCTGCACTGAGTCTTGTTCCCCTGAGACTCTCCATCCAGCAAAGAGTGTGCAAACATATCCACATTTCAACTGATTTTTGGCAATCTTGGTAGTAGTGACATGGTACCTTACATTAGATTTCAAGGAAACAGACTTTGAAACTATGATGATTCTTGTCAAGCCATCACTTCCATTTTTACCTTTGATGGAGAGAAACGTGATTACAGAGTTGGGATGTGTGGTCTTACAACCTTTTTTGTCATTGTAATTGAGCACTTACTATATGGATGTATGTATGTATGTATGTACATATGTATGCAAGTTCTGTTATCCTTTTGATTTGTTGTAGGATGGCTGCATTGAAAACAAACCATGTGGTTTGTGGGTTAATCAATACAGGTCTTTAGATCAAACTCTGATTGCTATAACTCTCAACCTTAGGATTCCAATTTCCTCTTTGCTTCCCAGGGGTTGTCATTCTAATTGGTGATGGGACATCAAAATGTCATGGGGTAAACAGAAAACTTGAACTAGGGCTTTGTTAGGAACTCGAACGTAGTTGGTTGTTGATTGGGACAACCCAATTGGCACAAATGAAATTAAATTGTGGATCTATGTTTGAAAAATGGCAAATAGGAAAGGATTTTCATATTTTAAAACATTTGCAATGAACTGTTATGTACTTGCATATGCCTTGAATTTATTTATTTCACTTGTATATGTGCACGTTAATGTGTTTATGTATGTATGTTGTAATGTGTATGTTGTAATATATGTATGTTATAATGAATGTCTCTATGTTTTAGAATGAGATTTTTGAGTACAGATAGATACGTTATTCTAAAAAAGACTTGTATTAAAATATGTGAACTATGGTAAATTTGGACTGTCAATAGTCAATAACTTGTAGTGTGTGCTGGTCACAATGCCACCTTAAATTTTTTAAGGTTGTGTTCAGGATTAACCATGAAAGGCAATTATGCAAATGATGATGCAAAGTGTCATAGAGTAAGACTTATTTTTTGGACAAAAGAATTGGGAATTTTTTTTTGGTTGTTTTTCTAGTGTAAATTTGACTAATTGAGTGAGTATTAATACAAAGAGAAAACTGGGAAGCTATGCAATCAAGAAAACAAAATCCTCAAAACTAATGAAACAAGGTGTGGCATCAAAGCCATTCATTTTTTTTACACATTGGAAGTGAGGTAGCTTTTTGTTTCTGTGAGAGAAGAGGGGGAAGCACTTTTGAAAGGCATTGGTGGTGTTTATACTTTCAAAAGAACCTAAACCTGTTTTACAAGGACAATAACCCGAGTTCAAATTTTCTGGGTTTTCAAAAGAGGTGGTTTCAAGATCAAGATTCAAATCTAATTTTCTCAATTTTCTCAATTTTGTACTTCATATCTGGTTTATAGCCAGATTTGGCTAAATCTTCCTAGGAACGATTGCCAATTTTTTCTACATCTTCCTATGAATGATCGCCACTTAGGCTACATAAAGAAAATTCATTCCTGCTAAAAACAATGAATAGCAGTGCTGGAACTCTCAGTAGCTGCAGGAACTTCAGATCAAATACATTGCAGCAATACACGCATTTTAGTCAGTCTTTGTAAAACTCACAACAAATCCTGCAGTCATTTCTTTCCAAAGCCATTCTCTGAAATGTGAAACAGAAGCACCAAAGGTCTCAATTTTTCTAGATATAATTTTTCTGCAAACTGTGGAACATGTGTGGGCATTTGGTCTAATGGTATGATTCTTTCTGAGGGTGCAAGAGGGTCAAGAGTTTGATTCTTGCAATGGCCCAACAATTTAGATTCTCTATTCAGTTTAGGTGGAAAGCATGATGAATAAGGCTTTGTTATTTATCAGTTGATCACTAGAAAATTTGGGGCCATCGCATTTTGGGTAATGTTTTTGATGATGAAGAAGTCGTCAGTTTTTTAAGCAAAGAATGATTGCATGTTTGCAATGGAAATAACTACACTTGGTGCAGCAACAATACATGAAGCATATCAGGTGCCTTTCTCCTCAAGTTATGTGCATTATTTTGACATTATCTGGTTTATGGGTTTGGAAAAACTAGCCACTTCCAGGATTATGTGTAACACACAGTTAGTTGTATGAATTCCTTTTTGAGCGATTCCTTGGGTGCTTCTCATCTTGTGCTGCTCACACCTTGTTCACCAATGTGACATGAACTAATTGTGATGGGTTTTGATTCCAAATCACACTTGCAATACAATCACTAAGAATTGTTTGCAATATGATTAGTATGTATGATTGTAGGATACTGCAACATGCAAATCTTCTCGCTTGTAGTATGAGTTGGTTACACAGTAAAACATAATGGCATAAAACATTGATGACACTAGTATAGTCAAGTCCAACACACATCTTATCATACAAGAAAATGAGTAGGTGTCATGATAAGGTGGCATCCTATCTCTTCATGCCCTTTGGGTTTTGTTTTTTCCCATAGTAGAAACAAAATTGTTTGTTACTCAAATGAGTAGAAGCATGGAACATTATGGTTCAATATCCATTCTGGATTGGAGGAACATTTAGAATGTGATTGGAAATGCTGAGTGTCCAGTCCTTGATCAAAGGAAAACAATAAGCATGATAACCCCAATTGCAATATATATAGCTAAAGTGTTTATATGTTAATTACATTTCTAATATTGATACATTGCAAAAAACACATTATTGGGAGCAATGTATGTGTTGGCATTGTCAAGACATTATTTTATGATCTTTAAAAACTCTTGTATGGACATAATCATCTAGTAAGGCATGTGTTTAAGACCTTGGGATCGTGAAAGAATTTTGTAATCAATAAATTGATAAGCTTTTCATTCGTGAACTTTTAGCCTGCCCATAAGAGATTGTTCATTTGTTACCTGCAATGCATTGAACTAACATTCAATCTTGTACTCAAATGTGAGAAAACTGATAAGATTCTCTTCAAGCTTTTAGGACCCAATGAACAAATGTTCTTTATGGTGCAATGGGCCAACGTCATGAGAAATTTTTAATAGCAATCATTATTTGCTCCACAACATTATATTTCATATGGAATAGGACGCATATGAAAAAGTTGAACAAAAAGGAAAGGGTTGTAAATGTACGTTGGTGTCAAAAATGTTCTCACTTTGCACATTACTTTTTAACTTGTAAACATCAAAAGCTTGCGATGCTAGTCTTATTAGGTTTGTTCATATTTTTGACCATGTTGTGTAAAGAAGGTGCATCCTCAGACCTTTTGTTCACATGGTCCAAGGTTCCTAGTTATTACAAATTTAAACAATATTGGAGAAGATTTGGGAGAAGAGAGAAAAAATCTTGCATGCAACTTGGGCAAATTTGATGACATGATGACAAACAAGTTCAAGGACTATTCATCATCAAATTAGATTACGGTCATTTAAATGGAGATGAAATCAAGGATATGCAACTATGTCTTTCATTTGTGACCTCAATCAAAAAAAGTGATGAACACAAATTCGGCCAATCAAATATCATGTGGATGAGACCCATTTGCAAAGGGATAATACAAAGATTAGCAATACAATAATTGAAACCTAGGGAGGTCTATGAACTTGAGGGAGTGAAGTACAACGTAGTAATTTCAGAACAAAACGAATGTTGATTTTGAACCAAAAATGTTTTTGCAAGGAGTGAAAGTTTATGCTTATTCATGTCGATTGGAAGTTCTTTTTCAGCCTCCCCTAATGATTGTTTGCACAATTAGATGTTTGCTTGCACTCTCTTTCAAATTAGAAAATAACTATAACCAGTGTTGATAGAAAAACTCCATGGACAAAGTGAATGCTTGGCCTGCACGATCCACCACAACACTGAGCAAATGGCTGGGATTCCCACATTGTGCTTTGTCAATGTAATGGAATTTAACATACAACATGTTTTATTTGTGGGGGTGGAGGGAGGTTATGTTATGACACAACATGAAGGTACTTTCATCGATTACATCAGATGTACTAAAAAGCCCATAAGACCTAACTCCATATGAAATCATAATTGTGTCAATTCCTTTACTATAATCACAACTATGTATTAAAATTGTACAGGATACATTTTTAGAATAAAAACTGCAATCCTTCAACTAGTTTGAGCTTGGAATCTCACATCCCATTCAAGAGAGAGTTTTGTGCGCCTGATCAAACTAGCAAACCAATTCCCAAATATGTCTCGTCTTTAAATTAATTTTTGAGATTTAGAACTCCTAGTTATCAACTCTTCTCTAGACCACAGAGCTTCGTTGGAAGAGGAGAAATAGAGGAGGAATAGAAGGAGCTGCCTCAAAATTGGAATGAAAACTAAAGCATCTTTCTTCAATGAAGGATTAAGATTATCAAGCTAGAAGAACTTCTTCCTAAGTATGAGGGGGAAAACAGTGGATTTGTGTTTGGGTTGGGGGGAAAATTATCTTTTGTTCAAGGATGCATATCTGGCCAAGCTGTAGTATTTCTCATTCATATTGTTTGCACACAGAATACATGACTAGTGATAGTTTGCATCTGGCAAGGAAACTTTTGAGGGCATGGATTGGATCAGGAAATCAAAGGTTTTAAGTTTGTTGAGCAAACACTTTTTCAGTTTTGTAGTAAAGAAATTTGATAAATTAGTCACCATGTGCTGCCACCAATTTCAGTTTTCATGGGTATGGATTTGCATGCTTTGTGATGCAGAAGAGCTGTGCAATTTCAATTAGTGTATGTACAATGGATTGTACTGGAGAGAGGAATCTCAAGATAGAAAAATGCTGGTCAGATTCATACTGGCAAACTGGAATTCAAAGTTTGCCAGTATGAATGTCCATTGGTGGATTGTTCTGAGATAATCATCTACATGCATCATTGTTGAAAATATGAGATCGAAGTGCAATGTTTTAGCTGGACCTTCGGGTTGTTTCCTATGCATACATAATGAAGGCCTTCACAGCAAGTGCATTCTGAACATTACCCTATATGAGCATGAGTAAGCATGACACACATGAAGCCTAATTCAGCCACTGAAAAAACAGATTCTTAGTCCTCTTGCAAGAGCAAAAGCGCACCCTCAAAACAATGGAAGCAACTGGAATCCATTCCTACAATTGCTCCCCCATTATGTTTGCAATGATCTTGATGACAGTGTGGCAATCAGCACATACCTGCAGATTATTCATGATGTCATACGGAGTACTGAGTGTGCTGATCAACCTGTGCATACAATGGCCAGTTTCTTGCTATCGTGGCACAAATAGAAAGACTTTTCTTCTTCCACACAGACACAAATTTTGTATCTGGCACACCCCCAGCATCATGCATCTGTCATACAATCTCTTCAGTTTGGTATGGAATTCAATGATCTTACAATGGTCTTGATCATATAGAAAACATTGCACATACCTTGCCATTCACCTCAATCCAGATGTGACATGGTCATCATTATCACAACATAGTTTCACACCCCTTGCCATTCATTATCATTCAACATTTTCTCTGAGAACCCAGTTACAAGCTCAGCAACAACATAGATGTTTGATATCAGCACATTGCCTGTAGCATTCCCAAGCGATATCATTCCCAAGGACATGTTGTTGAACACTTTTCCATGCATCCTCCAGTTTCCTGCATTTGTCATACATGTCAATGAGGGTACTCCCCGGACTCATGACCATACTAAATGATCTGTTCATGGGCATGCCTGAACTCTTCAAGTGCTGCTACAAGGGAACAAAACTTACTGACTCCTACAAATAACCAGGTTCAAAAGGCAACATAGTCCAGTTGCATTTGTTTGAAATAGTTCCAATGCCTCCTGCCCTTGCCCACACTTCGTATGTCCCAACAACGTAGGAGTTCAAGACACCACATCATGACAGGGCATCTTGTTGAACACCCTATGCTCCCACATTTGATAAAAACATGTTAAACGAGGGCATTCCCCACTAAGACATTGGAGTCATAACCACATTGAATATAATTTTCATGAACAAGCCTGCCCTCTTCAAGTGAACACATGCACTGAGCACCCTTGTGGTAGTCTGTGGATCATCATCAAGCAAGCATGTCTCCTATGTTGTTTCTATGCCAAAAATCTGGGTACCTTATATCAAGCTGATCAGCTGTGTATTTCTCTTAGCTCGAGTGGACCAGGCCATCTGAAGAACAAGAAACCGATGCTGAACTTCCTCCATTGGCAAGAGAATTGTAACAACAACCAAAAATATTTAGCTTCTTGGCATACTATCCTACCACCTTAAAGGATCTCAAAAGAACTTCAGCTGAAAAGTTTCTTTTTTGGCCTAAACAAACTGTGAGAACTGTTGAAAGACATTAAAGATATCCTTAAAGTCACTCTGTCTTCACCCTGTCTTTGGGCCTCCTTTCACCTCCAATCCACTCTCTTCCAGTGGTATCCATAAAGTAAGGAAATTTTGAATTTGAGTATGAAATGCTGAAACTCAGCATTTAATGTACAAGGTTTGAGTAATTATAATAGCTGTACATGGAGGAGCAGTAAAATAGTATGTAGCAGCAGTGTAGGTCCTCAAGAAAAAGGAAAGAGGGGACATAGATAGGATGAACTCCGTCCACCACAAAAACCATAAGTTTCACACACCTTGAATGCTAATCTACTTTTTTGCAGTTGTTTTTTTATCTCACCCAATTTATGACCAAATTCAGGGTTCTGGTGCTGTGTTTTCATTACTTTGCAGATAACTTTCTTGTAACTTTATTGGGTACTGCCATCACAACATGGACAGAGCTCATATAATTTCCACAACGCAGAACCCTACCAACAATTTTCAGTCAACTGACATGAGGGACAGATTGTTGTGATGGACAACAATCTAGCCACTCAGCAAGTCAAATTTGAAGGCAAAATCCAGATCTACTATTTTCTAGAGCATGAAGGATTCTGAAAAGCAATCTGCAATCTGTTCCTGAGAACAGAGAACTGAAAATCGAGGATTTAGAGCCAGAGAAAATAGAAGATGTATTCAGAAAGAAGGTGTCTGTGACAGGGAATACAGGCAGTTGCAGGCCCTTGCATCCCTTCGGAAGTGCACTTGATATCATTGTAATTCAACAAGAGAATGGTAGCTTCAAGAGCTCAGCCTTGAAGGTACTGGTGTGTGAAGTGTGGGAAGCTCCTGAGGGGTTCTCCAGCGAAGGAACAAGGTTGTTGACATGGCTGTGAATAGCAATCATGTCATTTCCAAATGTTTCTAGATGCAAGAGAAGCTTACTTTCTTAAAGATGCAAACTTGGCCAATGAAGGATCAATTTTGTCTGCACCTGCTGCAGCATCGTCAGGAGGTGATGCCATGGCTTAGACACTGGCTGAGCCAGATCAAAATCCTGAGACACTGGCTGTCAAATCAATGAAGCCAGATAAAAATCCCTTGCAAGACCTTTATTACCTTGTCTTCAGGATATGAATGTAATCCCATCATTATAGTACAACACACTAAAGGACTGACCACAGTGTGATGCGAACACTGTCTCAGGAAACAAGCAAAGCCATGAGTGAATTGTGCCTCCCATTCTTGAAAACTTCCTTGCTGCATATATTACTAGAACATCACGGTGCTCACATCAGCGGAAGTATACACATTGCTGGTGGCACTATAACCTATCAGCTCCCACCTGTGCAGAAGTTTGAGGAGGGAGGCTGCCCTCCGTTTGGCCCTGGGTGTCCCACCTGTTAATAAAGAGCGCAACAAATGATTAGCACCTGTAACCTGCGACACACGGGTCAAAACTTCCTCTCCACCACTTTTGCACAGAGCATGTAAAACCACTATGGCGTTCTCCTTTCCTTTTGGAGACCCTGAGCTTAGATGCCTCATTAGCACTGCGACTGCAGTGGCCTCCATGTTGAGAGCTTCAAGGCCCTGAGGACATCCAGCAACAAGAGCCAGGACTTTCAATGCATCATCTGTGATCCCTGCTTCATCATCTTGTAGGAGAGAGACCAATATTTGCACAGCTCCTGCAGCTACAATGTTGGGCTTATTGGCATTACAGACTGCAAGATTGATCAATGCAGTTGCTGCATCATGCTTCCCCCTCTCAGGTGTACCATCACGCAATAGCACTACTAATGCAGCAATTGCCATAGGTTTGCTGCCAATCTGGACCTTATAATCATCCACAACTGACAGGCTGAAGAGTGTGGCTGCTGCATTCTCCCTTGCCTCCATGCTAGTGGCAGATCTCAAAACCTCTATTATAGGATCCAAAGCCCCTGAATCTACAATTATAGTCTTGTTTTTGTCAAAGATGGACAGATTCAGAAGTGCAGTGACTGCATTCTCCTGGGTCTTGGAATCATTTGACTCAAGAAGCGTTACAAGTAAAGGAATTGCTCCTGCATCTGCAATACACATACGATTGTCCATGCTGCATTTCGCAAGTAGCCTGAGTTCATATGCTGCCTGTTTCTTAACCTCTGGGCTTCCAGTCATAAGCTTTCCAACAAGAAATGTTGCTGTCATCTTTGTAGCCTCCAACGCAGCTTTTGTAGTTGCTATGTGCTCCATACTGCCTCCCTTCTTGCCTCCTTTATCTTGCTTGTCAAATGGTATGTCATGCTCTTCACACCACCTACTGATGAGGCTCCGGAGAACGTAATTGGGTATCAAGGTCATATGTGGAAGATTCTGTCCACTCTTGGGACATGTCAGGTGCCCTGCGTCTATCCATCTTGCAATAGATGATCTGTCATATGTTTGACCACTAGCAACAATGACAGGGTCAATCATGAGGTCAAGGCTGATGGGACAACGGAACTCATCTGGAGGACTTGTGGACACCTCTCTGCCACTTGAAGAAAGCTCCCCAGCATCACCCACAGAAGAGTTTCCAGATTCCTGAGACAAGTTCTCTGAGTGTTCCATCTGTCCAACTCCATAGAGGACACACTTACCATATCGCACAAGGCCAATCAAGCTAGTAATTTCAGAGTTATCAGAATCAATGGTCAGTTCATCCTCCAGTTTCCGCATCTCCCTCTCACAATCTGCATTACTGTTGAGATCAAGTGTTGTAAAGAGCTTCTGAAGGTCAGAAAGGTCTGGGATCTCCTTCCTCTCCACATGATGGAGCATGTCAACCACCTCCATGTACAAGCATTCCTCTGCAGGATCCACGTACAACTGAGCTCTTTGCACTTGTGTGCACACAAGCTCCACCTGCTCCCTGATCTCATCAGACAATTCGAAGAGCTCCAAGGGAAGCGATTCAAGTGTTGCTGCCAAGCTTTTATTGAGATTGTAGAATTTCGCAGAGACAGCTGCAATCTTCATCAACAAACAGAAGCAGCTCCCTTCTCGACATTCATCTAACAGCAGCTTTGTGCTATGCATGATGTGATGCAACTTGTGGAAGGCCTCCACAGCAGAGGGAGGCAAAGGATGGTGTGCATCCCTAATCTCTTCCAGCAATGGAGAGAGAAGCTTTATTGATCGACTGATATTTGCTCCATTTCTTTTCTGACATACCCCTGACCTCTTGCACATGGCAACCTGCTGGGCTAAATTAACCAGGTCTTTGACCTGTGACAAGCTGGAAGGTCCAGCCAGAGGACTCATCTGTGCCATCATCACCTTCTGCTAAAGGTGTCTAAAGCGTGCTGGTTTGCAGTATGCCATAAACAAACCCAAAACTTACTTCCCCAAGGCCCAACTTTCTTAGCTGCACAAATCTGTAAAGCAAAAAAGCTAATCCTTCTAAGAAAACGAGACTTTCACAAATAACCTCTTTTCCAACCAAAGAATAGCTACTCAGATCTCTCTCCACAACAACAATGTCCCACCATAGTTCACAATGTAGGTTCCTCCTCCTCCTCCTCTACTCTACTCTATATTCAATACTTGCCCCTAACAGTTCAAAACCCTTGACCACTTCAACACTCCTCAAAGGCAGAAAACAAGCTCCATAATAAAGATCATGATCTTGATCCCCTAATCTTTCATCATTTCCAGATTCCTCCATACACTTTGCCTACCATCCCTTCACTATCATCATTATCACCAAACAGCCTACTCACTTCCAAACAGACATCAAATCCCATCCACCAACAGAAGTGAAATCCCCAGACATCTCATTTCCCTTTTCAATATTCTTTTCTTATACTTCCTTCACCATCCTCAAAACCTAAAATCTTCTCTCAACATCAACAAACCCTGTCAGAAGCAGCACCAAAGTCTTCACCACAAACACACACACACACACACACAATGAATCTAAGGAAATCTGTCTGTCGCTCTCTCTCTCTCTCTTCGACCACTTTCCAAATTCCAATCACCCAGAGGCACTCAACAAATTTCCTTCAACATTTGGTTTTGTTCTTCTTCTACCTTCCGAGAGCTCTCTTTTATTACATCACTCATTCAATCACTCTTCCAAATGTTATTCCTCTTATGCTCGTTTCTCACCCCCCCTGCCACCCCCATCATCATCCTCTTCATTTTTAGGGTTTCAAAGCTTGCTTGCTTGCTTGCTTGAAAAAAAAGAAAAAAGAGACCAAAAAAGAAATACCGGCATAGTCCGGATTTCTCATCATACATACAGAAGCAACCAAGAAGTTAGTTACGGTAGTCACAAAGACTTATCGTCAACTCCACGTCGTCAATCGCCGCGGCGCTATGGTGCGTGCAACAGAACAGCACACCACCAGCGATGCTCACCTCTGGCTACGCGCAAGGCAAAGTCTTGCTCTCTTTTATGAATGCAAAGAACCTAACCTTCTTGGGGTGGTAGGAGGGAAGAGGGGGGGTAGGAGATCGGTAGGTACCTTCCTTCCTCCCTCCTTCCTGTTAGGTAGGTAGCTACTACCTACCTTGTCGAATAGGGTATTGGTATTGAGTAACCTTAAAGAAGTGTTTTTTTATAATAAATTAATCGTTTGAGCATCTCCAGCAGTGTTCAGTATGTGACCCTGCAAACATGTTTCTCACATCTGAAGAAGTTTGGTTACCTATCTTTTTTTCTTTTTTTTTTCCCTAACCCCACCCATCAAAATAAAACTGAGACTGCAAATAAGGTGGGCGACTACTACTACTACTACTACTACTACTACTAATAGCAAACCACCTGGACCAATCATTATGATTACGTAGTCAATTAGAAACTGGGGACCAGTTGTCAAATCATATCTATTAAGTAAACTCTTCTTCTCTGGCAGGTGTTAGGCGATGTCCCTTTTAACGGCCTCACTCAGCCAACAGTGCAACAAATGATTGGCCAAAACCATTTTGCTGAGCCAAACTAGCATGTTTAACTTTTCTTCATCTGAAACGGAATGCAGATTCCTGGATATAATCTGGTTGGTCTGCCCAGGTTTAGGGTTTAAACCCTAAACCCAAAACCCTAACCCTAACCCTAAACCTTTTAGAAGTGTTTTATCAGTACTGAAGGAAACGAAAACAGACTGCAGATGAAATATTACACAAGGGTACCCATTCTGAGAGCATCATTCCTGGATATAATCTGCCATGACTGTAACCTCCAGGAATGTAGATTAAGTAAGTATTACATAATGTTGTCCATTCTGACCATCATTCCAGAATATAATCTGCTGGTCTGCCTGCACCTGTAAGCTCCATGAATGTAAAAATGTTACATAATGTCCATCTGGGAGAATCATTCCAGGATATAATCCACTAGTCGGCCCCTACCGGCAAGCCCCAGGGACAGTGCTGATGAAGTATTTATGTAAAAATCCATTTTTTTTCCAGATGTCTGTCTGCCCTGTGCCTCCTGTAAGCTCTAGGAATGCAGATAAAGTATTACATAATGTCTACTGGGATCATCATTCCAGGATGTAATCTGCTTGTACTACTACGTAATGTCTACCATGATCATCATTCCAGGAGTGCTTTTGAGCAAACTTAAGCCCTTGTTTTATCACATTCTTAAAAGAAACAAAAGGAATGCAAATTTAAGTATATTTGTTCCATTGGGAGAGGGCAGATTATCTCACTTTTGATGATGCGGTGACTGAGTGTGGAGGATGTTACAGAATACGGAATCTACTTTGGCTAGCTATTCTCACCAAATTCTGCAATTCGGAATATCGTTTCAACCACAAATTTCAAAAGGCAAAGACGTTTTGCAAAAATGTGAGAAAATGGCCATCTGGAATTTGTGGTATATTTATAGTAAAACCTCCCTACAAAAGGGGCCATAATTGCTGCCGAAAGCAGATTACGGCATGTAATAGGGGATGATTAGGGTCGAGTTGTTTGGGTGTTAAGAGTAAGTACTCCAGTCTCATATGTGATGGGCGGTATTAGCCCAGGCCAAAAATGGTGACAAACAGTTTTGGAAATAGAAATTTCATGCAGCCAATGGGAAGGCTTAGCATGCGCTCAAAGTGCCTTGATTTTTTTCCTTTTAAGTTTTGGGTGGGAGGAGAATTTTTTTTTTCATTTTTCCTTAGTTCCCAACATGTTCCCAATGGGTTCTCATCATGTTCCCTAGGTTCCCAATGTGTTCCCCAAGGGTGTTCCCAATAGCACCTCGCTTTAATCTCATATGTTTTGCCCAAAATTCCCCTTCTCACCTATATAGGTGGGCCAAAGGGGGAGGTACTCCATCTTTCCATGGAATCTTCTATTTTGGGGAACCTCCATAGTTCAATTTTTTTTGTGATGGGCCAATCAAATTAGCTCATTGCTATTAAAAATAAAAAAAAAGTTTAAAGTTGGTCTTGTGAGGCACCCCCAACTAATTAATATGAAACAGAATAAATAAGTACCCCCAGTTTATAATGGGTATTGTGTTCTTTGCAAGGGGTATTAGCCCAGGCCAAAAATGGCAACAAATTTTTTTGGGAAGAGAAAAATTTCATGGAGCCAATGGGAACGCCCAAGCATGCACTCAATGTGCCTTGTTTTGTTCCTTTTAAGTTTCGGGGGCCAGGGGAAGGATTTTTTTTTTCATTTTTCCCTGGTTCCAAATGTGTTCCCACAATGTTCCTTTTAAGTTCTCAATGGGTTCTCATCATGTTCTCAATGTGTTCCCCAACATGTTCTCCATAGCACCTCACATTTTATCCCATATGCTTTGACAAATGTTTTCCTCCTTTCGCCAATATAGGTGGGCCAAAGGGGGAGGAATTCTACATGTGAAAACCTCCAATTCAAGATGACACTTAGTCAAGCCACAAAAAGCCCTAACAACCGGTAATTGAGTGTATAAGAAACCGGGGGCTTCTCATATGCATGATGAAGCCTTGAAAAGCAACCCCTTGTTTGTTGGTGGACAGCTTGTCTACATGTGTGTGTGGGTATGCTTCACAAGTTAGGGTCAACTTGAGCCCAAACTTAAACCATAGTTGGTGGACTTTGGTGTTCACCTTACATGGCTTTTAGGGTGGTTGTTGTTGACAATGTTTCACTTCTCTCCAACTAAATGCAGCTCCGCTTTTGAACCTCAACAACAAAATGCCTAAAAATAGCTTGCTTTTCTGTTTTTCTTTTTTTTTTCCTTTTTTTGCTTGTGTGTAAATGACCATTGTATGTGCAACTTTAATTATTCATTTCTACCTCATTTCAAGTCCTAATATTGAATTTCTTTTGCCACCGACCCCTTATGCCCCACCTTCCCTCTACTATACTACAAGTTTTAGGATCATTGAACCATGGGAGCTAAATCAAATACTTCAAAACACCAAATTTTGAAACTTACTTGTATCTCCTAAAATTGCACTTTCGAGGTTGGGGATTTTTCATTTTTCACCCAAATTCTGCGTTTTTTCTACCAAAAGATTCAGATTGAAGTCCCTTCTACCGAGTCAAATTTTCTAAAATGTGAAGGGTTACATGAGAACCATTTTGGTGAGAAGAATTCCTCATTTAATTGCAAGACTCTTTTGGTGTGTTCTTCTTAGAGTGCTCACTTTTGAAACCATAGCTGAAAGGTTCGAACACATGTTTGTCAAACAATAAATTAATTTTGAAGATTTATCATAGTTACACGGGCAACTTTGGCACAAATTAGATTATTTTTTATTTTGTCAAATTTTTGAAAAAGCATCAACTTTTTACATCAATTTTTTTTTTAAATGCAATCAAAATTATGAAAAGCACATTTTCGAAAGTAACAAAATTCGAACTTTCATCTAATCCATCACAAGGACAACACCTAGGGGGACATTTAGGGTAAAGTTTGAGATTTACGTAAGTCAAACGATCATTTTAAAAGGGATATTAAATAATTGTTCAACTTATTCTTATCATTATATATATATATATATATATATATATATATATATCACCTTATATCAATTATAATTAAATTTATTATTTGAATAAAATGTTCCTTATTTTTAAACTAATTAACTTATAATTTTTATCCAACAACCAATATATTGCATTTTATATTTTTACTCAGATTTTTTTTTTTTAATTTACTAATGTCCCCAAGGGGACAACAAGAAACTTAGAAAGCTTATGACAATTATTGTGCTTTTAATAATCATATTCTGTACTTGTCAAAAAAAAATGATAGGTAGAAATTAAGTTTTTTTAATATTTTATTTATTTATTTTACTACATATTAATACATATATAACAAGTGCCAAAGTCACCCAAGCATCACAATACATGTCTGAAAAAAAATAAAAAATAGACTGAGATATTCCAGAAAAAGATTGTTTACTTTCCTTCACAAGACTTTGTTGGTTGGAAAAAAAAATTCTGAAAAATTTCAGCATTTTTAGAAAATGATATAATTAGGGTCAAATATGGCATGGTACTACTACTACCATAGCATATTACATATAGACTTTTGAATATTGGTTACAACCGATATTAGTGTTGACATTTAGGTGCTTCTACCAACAACTTCTTTGGTTGAAATTCTCAAACTGATTTGCGCCTTTGTGACTCACTTCAGGCTCGCACTTGGGTTGGGTCATCTCTCTCTTTGTTCTTCCTTTTCCACCTTTGCTGAGTGTTTAGGGTTTCATCATCATATCATCGTATGAACTTATTATTACACGGTCTTATTGATTCTTCGCCTCTTTTTTTCTCCACAACTTTGTCACAAGAAACTGTGAATTGCATCAACTAGGCCGTTGATTATTGTCCAGATAGATACACAAAGGCAGCCACAAAGTCCACTGAAATTTGTTTGAATTTTTTGTCCAAAAGTGCACTACTTCATATCATCATGTCAGTTGTACCTCAAATTCAATTTGCTTTCCTCACTTGATTTCTTGCTCATAATGGTGCAAGTGAGAGTGTTTACTTCCCAGTGTTAAAACTAGGGTTTAGGGTAAGGTTTTTATGGCCCAGACTTGAAATCTTTTTTTCTTTTTATTTTATTTTATTTTATTTTTAAAAAAATTAAATTGGAATCAGCACAAGAACTGGACATTGGAGTTAGTAGTCTTTTGTTAGATCTGGACTTAAAACTGGAACTGTGAAAAAACACACTTTTGAAAAGAGGGGCAGGTTTTTAAAGTAGGCAAGTAGTTGATTTAGATTTTATTTTATTTTTAAGTTGACAAATAGATTCAATTTCAGAGTTAAATATTAAATTTTATTAGTTGTTGAACTCCGTATTTATATTGACATCAATTTTAATTTGATATTAAATTTTGTAACTGTACAATATCTAGCGTAAGGTAGTGTGTAATGCTTACATGAAATTAGACCTGGTTTTTGAACCAAGCTTGAAGGTTCAAGAATTTGATTTCGATGGGGGGATGTTTAATGTTCTCCCTTATAGTTGAATAAGGGCATGATGTGAAGCAAAAGGCAAAACCCTAAACCTTATTCCACTCTTTAATCATCCTCAAATACACTAAATTTTTTTCTATTGAACTTTATCTTGTGCATGGGCACATGCGCATGCACACACCATCCCCATTGAACTTTGGGGTGTGAATGTGGATGTTACACACCCCCTATGAAGTTTACAAGTGCCAACGCACAAACCTACGCAGTTCATATGGAGGTGTTTGCAGGATGAAAATGTGCAAGATGAAAAAAATTATTGTAGCATGTCATGCTATGAACCAAATCCCATGACCAATGCACCATGAAGGATGGATGGATGATAAGAGGTTAGGAAATAGTTGTTTGTCAGGTTCCACTTCTCTAGCTAACCATGGTGATTAGCTCAATTGCTAGCTTTATTACCTACTTCCTAACAATGGGTATGTCACATTGTGGCCTTGCCATTTACATTAAAAAGTATCTCAAGGCAAAAGAAGAATTATGGAAACTCAAATCTTTCACCATGCAAAAATATAAATCTTCCAAAAATCCTCTGAAAGAAACCAAAATCCCTCAAGATATTATAAAGGTGCATTCGCACTTGGTGTTAGGGACTCTAGTTTTGAGTCCACTAACACCATGCTAGTCATTTTGGACTTAACTTATTTATCATGAAGTTTTTATATTAAGCTAACCTTTGCTTAACAATTAAACTCTCACCCATTTAACATTGGGTGCCACCTAGGATGCCACCTAGATTTTCATTTAACACTAACTTAACATCAAATGTGAATGCACCATAACACTATTAACTAATCTCAAGTTTCAACACAAGCCAAAATATCATCTTTCAAGAGTCCTCATATAAAAATAGACCTATTTACTTAAGGGCCCAAAGCTACTATATTATACAATGAATTTAAACACAACATCCTTGCCTTGGTAGGCAAGGCCAATAAACCACAAGTAAAACCAACACTTATTATGTATAAACCATCTACATGTACCTAGTAATCACCTATTTTCTTACCTATATATGTAATGTACTTCTTATATAATGGGTTCCCACGGTAAAATTAGATATTAACTTGATTGAGGTTCATTCACATTTGTGTAGTAATAATGGGCATCTAATGGATGTTGCACTAGTGGATGTTAGTTCGCTCAGATTAAGGAATATATGTAAATATACATTAAGCAATAATCAATGCATAACTTTGGAAATGAAGGATGCTAAAAACTCCCTCACAAATTCTAAATTTTGTGAGTTTCAATTTTGTAACTTGCATCACGCTCGCAACGGTTTGATTCACGTTGGTGCAACGTTTTAACTGAAATGAATTTGAACATTACTTTTTGTAAGTGAATGAAACTAGGGTATTGATAGTTAACATGATCTTCTCTTGGTAGGTTGCAAGTTCACAATTTGGTGAGAAGTGATATTACATGCCGGACAAGTTTTTTTCCTCCAACATGTGCATGGCAAGACAAAAATGTTGATTGTAGAGTTCATGAATGGAGTTATGTGCATGGACTCTCAGAAAGTTCATAACGGGATGTGTGAGATGTTTGTTTAGTTGGAAAATTTCTTTGATTCACCAGCAGTCCCTAATGTCCAAATGGCAAAGCAATAAAACAAAAGAGGCAATTGAACCTAGGATGATTTGAGTTTCTCTTTATTCTTATGTTTTGCCTATATCTACATGTCTCCCTAAAAATTTACTTATCTTATCGGATACTTAAAGGGGGATTTAGGGGATTACACAAAGCTTACCTAAGGGATTAACTAAAATTTTCTTAAATTAGAGATGCTTAGGAATTTCTTAGAGTTTACCTGAGGCTTATTTAAAGACTATCTAAAGAGATACCTAAAAATCTACCTAGGTTTGGGATACCTAAGAATTATATAGAAAATTATCTAACTAGGGCCTACTTAAAGAGTCCAAGGAAACACCAAAAGATCTACCTAGGCTATGGAATGCCTAAGAACTATTTAAGGGATTACATAGAGCCTACCTAGAGGTAATCAAAAATTGGCATAAGAAGCTACATAAAGCCTATTTAGAGGGCTACCTAGGGAGACATCTAGGTTACGGACTACTTAAAAATTACTTAAGGGAGTACCTAAAAACCTACCTAGGTTATGGGATGCATAAAAAGTTATTTTAAAAGTATGTAAAACCCCTATTTAGTCCTTAAGTAGTCCCAAATAACTCATAAATAGTCTCCTATATTATATCCTTATAAATAACCCCTAGATTTCTTGTAACTTAAGAAAACTCTAAATAATCTCTTAGATAACCTCTTAAATAACCTTTAGATACCTTTTAAATAATTTCAGAAATAACCCCTACATATACCCTAACTTTAAAAAATTCTTGAATAATCTCCTAAATAAATTTAATGTGATCTCCTAAATAATCCCTAAATATCCCCCTAAGAGAGCATCTCCAACAATCCTCGGTATGCGATCCTGAAGAGTAAAATTGGATGAAGAAAATCCACCTTATGCCGGTTTGGATCAGGAAAACGGTTTTGAGTCAGCATGATTTCTCAGTTGTCGTGGCTGGTACAAGGCGCAGCAGTTGCTGTCCACCGGCAGAAAAGAGTGTAATAAATATGATCTAACTAGTGCGGCTCAGTGTTTCTGATTGGCCCATCTTCATGATTGGTCCGGGTGGTTTGCTATTAGTAGTTCCCCCACCTATTTCCTGTCTCCGTTTCAGTTTTATGGGTGGGGTTGCAAAAGAGCAGATAACTAAACTTGGACGTGAAAAATATTTTTCTCAGAGTCACACACTGAGCACCCCTGGAGATGCTATAACGGAAGTAAATCCTTAGATAGTCCCTTAGGTACAATGGAGATGGAAAGGACGCTCAAACTAAGGTTTAGTTTATGATAACTTTCATTTTAGGTACAATTAAATGCATCAAATTGTTAAATCACCTACAAAGAACTTTCTCACTTTACTTGTGGACCCTAACCAAAAGGTCCCCCAATCAATCACCAAGCAAAAAAAGACGCCTGTGTGCACTTGTCCAGAAATTCAAACTAAACAATAACTAGGAAAAATTATTAATAATTTAATAATATATTTATTTATTTATTTTAAAAAAATTTGACCTAGACCTTCAATTATACAACACAATAATGTGGAGGGAAAATTTAACCAATTCTAACTCATCAAAGAAATGATGAAAAGGGATTCCTTGTTTCCGCACAAGAAAACAACCCAAAACAAAAGAGGAAAGCATGTGAGAGCCGAGTTATTGCATAGAAATTGAAACTTGGACTTTGGGAACAAGTGGAAATAATAATACATCTCTGATGATTTTGGCTCTCACATGATTCGAAAAGAAAAGGCCAAATGGAATTATGATCGAGGCCTTTTTTTCTTTTTCTTTTTCCAATTTTTCAACAAAACATCAAGTGCAACATCCCAAAAAAAAGATTTAGCATTAAAATGATGACTAATTTTTTTTAAAATAATCAGTTTCCATTGTTCCATTTTGGCTTTTGAAGAATAACGGCTCACCTTACAAGGCCCATTCCATAGTTGGTAACGAGTTATGTGAGCCTAAACCAAAAACCACATACGATCACTATATTAAATGAAAAAAAATTCAATGATTTTTTTTTTGTAATTTCTTAACTCTTTCTTCACTTCATCATTTCTTTTATACTTAATTAATTAATTAATCAAGAAAAAACACTTGGCAAGGGAATGAGAGAAGAAAAAAGAAAGGACCAAAGTCCACACAAAAGACAAACCTCAAAAGTGCACAATGCACAATGGGGAGCAGCACTAAGGGGAGATTTCTTTTTGTTTGGCTTGCAACTTAGTTTCATGTAATTGTCAACACAAGTTTTGGATTCCAACACTTTTGAGCAATCTAGGCTTGAAAAGTTACAAAGAAGCAAAGAGTAGGTCGTAACTTTTGCTCCAAACCAATGTAAAGTTTTTCAATTCCAAACCTTAGAAAATGATACACATTTTTTTTCTCCTATATATACAAGAGTGAAATCATTGGAAAAGCTTTGTCCTTATTCTTGTAGTAGTTGTGATTCAGTTTGTGTAGGGGTTTCCAAGGGAGGAATCTTAATCTTGGTGCAAACATGCAAAGCAAAGGAAGGAACCGTTGCCTCAATTTAACATATGATCCATTCATTCACAATTTTTCATAATAGTTCACCCAATTACACTTGCTTGTACACCCTCCCAATTAATTAGCACACAATTGTTTTTCACTTGTAAAGTCATTATTTTCCATATGGCTCTTGGTTTGCTTTCTCCTTCCTCTCTTCATTTTAATGCACACATCCTTATTTTTCAATATGGATGGTAGTTGTAGTGTATTGAAAATGGGATTAGGTAAACACTATTAGAACTTACATGCCATTCACTCCCTATTTACAATAAAGGTTTTGTAAGCCAATGCATAGACATGTCTGATTTAGGTTTCAGTATAACTTTAATTCCAATATTGGGAGGTTCTTTACTTGTATGAAGAACATCCACTTCCAAGTTCTAAAAATATGCATTAGAATTAGAGTTATCTGTAAAGTCACCCTGTCTTTGGACTTGCTTTCACCACCCCCTTGGTATCCGCAAACTAAGGAAATCTTATTAAATCTCCGTATGGAAGGCTGAAACTCAGCATTTAATGCACAAGGTTCGAGAGTAATTATACTAGTTGTACAGATAGGAGAGGTGAAAATCTATGTAGCACTAGCGGAGACGCTCAAGAAAAAGGAAAGACAGGATGAAACTCAGTTTATCACTGAAATTGCGGAAAAACTAGTCTGGATCCCAATAATTTCATTTTGTAAAATTTTCATTCCCAGTTACGCGTTTGATGCCCTATTGTCCCGAAGCTGACCATCCATGGGACGTTACAGAGAACTCTCTTGTCTCAGTTCCAGTTCCAATTCCACACATAAAAATGGAACTGGGGATCCAAGTCTGGTTCTTCAAAAACATAAAATCTGGTTTTTGGTCACAATTCAAAAATTCAGACCTAGTTCTGATCCAGTTCCTACTAACTCAGACTGGAACCAGTGGTTAGTTTCCAACTAACCTCCAATTAACCTCTTTTTCAATCAATTTTTTATTTTATTTTATTTTACAAACACATGTATTTTGGTTTCAGTTTTGATTCCAGTTTCACACATAAATAGAATTGGGACCTGAGTTAGTCTGCTTTTTTTCAAAAAATAAAATCTGACTCCAGTTCTGAAAATCAAACCTTATTACACTTTTGGTTCTTACTAGTTTGGATCTTACTAACTGGAACTGGAACCACAGTTCTGACCCGCCAAAAGGGGTAACCACCCAATCTATCTATGAAGGAAGGTAGTTTGTTTTGCTTTGTTTTGTTTTGTTTTGTAGTTATAAGATCCACCGAACTGGGATGCTTGAGATCGTGTTCTTGGTGTCTTTGGAAAGCTCTCAGCGAGGAGGGGTGCATGGGCTTGGTTCCATGTTGTTTGGACTTGCCGTGCCAAAGTTCTTGAATATTGAATGATTTTTTCATTGAAAATTAAATTAAATCATAGCTGAAAATTTGGGAGGAATTAGAACATGCCTTTGGTGTTGTTGGAAAGATCTTGATGAGCAGGATTTTAATGGAATTTATTTGGTAAGATTTGGATTCGGAATGTAGGAGATATTGATTTTAAAGTGATTTCTGCTGCTGAAAATTCAAATAAATTCCCAAAAACCAGGTTTTGGAAGGAAAAATCAGTTGAGGATGTGGTAACATTTGGGCCAACGGCACAGGCCACACTAGTAGTGATTATTTCACCTATTACAATTTGTTAAGAACAGGGAAACCACAATTGGAAATGGCCCAGATTAGGCCATTTCTTCATTTGTAGGGTTTTATAAGATTTATTGTCAAGAGGGGAAATCTCCACCAACTTGGCAACAAAGAGATAGTCTCCAGTTTATGTAATGTGAAAACCTTTTCATTTCACACACATAGTGTAGCTTGGATTGAATGTTTGGACAAGACAAATAGAAATTTTTTTGGCCCTTTGAGATGATTCTAGTGGATCATCCCACAAATAGAATGTTGTGCCATATACTCTTCCATACACTTTCTTTGACATAAACTCTTTTTGGTGGTGGATAGTACCCATTGATCATTGAACTAAAGAAAACTTCATTGGGAACTTGAAAGTAGGTAGTTGTCCAACAAGAGATTATGAACCCAATTGGCCACATTAGCTTTTCCATTTGTAATGCACACAATATCATCATAGGTTCAAGCGACAAAATAAAAGGCTGCTTGACAATATTTTATTCCTTTTTCTATTACTCCACTTAACCATGGCATTTCAAATACATGGCCTATAACCTTAAAAACTAATTCACAATAAATTGAATGTGTGAGCTTAACATATATCCATAGAAGCTTATTGGCATGTGTCACAATTTTATTTATGGCTTTTGAAAAATTTAGTGACTTTTTGTCTACTAGGAGAAAATTAATCTCTTGTTTTCCTTCATCCTTCAAAACTAATTCAAATAAGTAGCAAAATGAAATGTGCTACAAAGCAATGTATTTTTTTGTGGCAAAGTTTCACTCTTTGGCAAAACCAACAAATGTTAGGGAACATGCCTTCTTTGTTTTAGGCTACTAGATTGTCATCATGTTTCCATAACAAACACTCCAAATGGGTAGGAAAACCTCAAGGTCAATCAAAATTGATCACCACTAAAATCAAAGGTTGCAATATGATTTTCGCTAAACCTTGAAATAGTCCCATCACATAATTGCTCCACACACCTTTTGTGCAACTTTCAATCACCACCCCAAAATGGCAATTGCCTTCTCCTTCATCACAACTTGATGTTCCTTCATTAATGACAAAGTCATCGCTTCAAACACATTGATGAATGTTTCTAATTGGATGACTTCTAACTCTACTACTTAATAGACTAGTAATATGGGGTCTAAGGGATTTACTTGAAGAGCTTTGAAGTTTCTTGAGTTTTGGCCTTGTGAGTTCAATCTTTAATTCTTAGAAATGTTAAGTCGTTGGTTTTGTGAGATTAAGAGTGTGTTAATTTTAATTGTCATTGAGCTTGGTGATGGATATTTGTTGTTAGAAGCCACCATTAAATGGTGGAACAAGCATGACCTTCCAAGTTGTAATCAACCAACTAAGCTTGGTGAGATGAAGAAATTGAGATGGGTTTGAAATATATAAATATTCATGTTTAGTGGTTCACTCCTCTAAAATCACTTTGTTTTGAATTTTATTTTATTTTTTGTGTTATCATGAGTTTTTAAAATATTCCATATGTTTTAAGTGTAGTCATTCAATCATGAATCACACACATCTCCTTACGCCATTGTTTTTTACAAGAATATTTTTGAATAAATTTTTCTTAATATTTTAATTTTTAATTTTTAAAAAATTTCTTTACACTATTATGTTAAGGTTAATATTTTAAGTTTTTCAAAATAAATAAGTAGGTATTAAAATTTATCAAAAATAGTTAAGTATGAATATTTTTACATTGCAAAAACATTAGTTACAAATGTTTTAAACATGTTTTTAGATATTTTTTATTTGTTAAATTGATTTCAAATTTTCAAGATATGTATCTCAATATATTGAAAATGAAATTATATTAAAACAATTCCATTTGTATTTTTTTCTTAAAATGTTAGATACACAAAAGTAAATAGTGGTTTCAACCATTTTGATATGTATTAGCAAAATTGCACCATTTTTAATCATTTGCAATTATAAGTTGCATTTCAGTTTGATAGATTACGAATCCATATTCACATTATATGAGTCTCTTAGGGTTCAAAAAATTTCATGCAAGCATTGAAGGGGTAATAATGCATGGATTATGGTAGAATACTTTCTTGAAGAGGTGTCAAAAGCATAACAAGCTTTGTTTTTCTTTCTTGGGATGAAGGATCAATACATAGATGATCAATCATGGATTAGTGTGCATGCTTATGTGTTACAAAATTGGAATCGCATAACCATTTTACTTAACATAAAGAAGGTGATAGAGAAAGATGGGTCTAATAAGGTAACCAAGATGATTAAACTTAGTTTCTTATAGTGTACAATGACCATCTAAACATGGCATAGGCACAAAGATGGTTTGCTTTGGTGTAGATGGACTTTTCATGTCCCAAAGCATTAGAATTTGGGTTATTATTCGTGATCCATAACACTATCAATGTGCATTATATGGTGTGTTGTAAATCTTGTTGTGAACACCCTATCCAAGCTACCACTTGTAGCAAAGTTTTAAACCCTCTTTTGTATGACTATTACATTGTATATTTCTAAAGCATTGTATATTTGTAAAGATGATCTTGGGCATAGTCTTAAAGGTCTTGAGGAATGGTAAAACTTTATGGATATCCATGTTCTCTTCCTCCAAGCAAGTTGTTATTGGATATAATTCTCTTGTAGGATAATGGTGGAAGATGCTACTTAAATTGAAAGTTTTAAATTGAATTATGAATTGTTATGTGATGTAAAAGATTGTTTCACATGATCTTCCTTATGCTTGAAACATTTTATAATTTTGTTGAGTATGTTCAAAGGAGGAAAACTTTTATATGTGATTTCATTCATGTTGTTAAGCAACTTGCACAAGTTGACTTTACATAATGTATGTGGATGTGCTAACATGTATTGTCTTCAACTTATTTTTAACAATTCAAAGACTTAATGGAATGTAATAATAATGATGTTTATATTGTGTGGTGGGCAATTCAAACTATAATCCAATATGGATTTTTTTTTCCTCTTTAATGAATGGTTGTATATGCTTTAGAAGGTTGACCCAACAACTAGTGTACTAAACATGAATTCTAGATTTGATGAGGCTTGAACTATGGTGAAAGATTAATGTACATTAACAAACAAGTGATTGATTGAACCTTGAGGAGTTATAAAAATAGTTTTATTCTTAAGAATTGATGAATGCAATACAAGGGTGATGCATCCCCAATACTAGCTAAATGTAGGTGTAGAAATTAACTTTCCTATGCATTTGGCCATCTTGATTTCATTTATTCTGCCCAAAATTTTCATAAAATATTTCTTTTAATGAATTTTTTTTTAATCAACAACCTTTTTTTTGTTTTGGCATGAAAAAAACTATCAAAATCTAATGAAACATTTGTCTAATTTCATCTTTCACTTGTGGGCTTGACTAACATCAAATACATTTTTTATGGTTTACCCAATGTTTATTAAATATATGAAACACATAGAAATATTTATTGTAGTAATCATGTTAGTTTTGAGGATGAAAAACCGTTATCAACCTTATTAATCTTTATGAACTCAAAACTTAAGAACCACCTAAGAAGACATTTTGAATTAAGAATTACAATGTTTGTTCAAGATTTCTACATCACAAATTTGAGAATGGAATAATGATTAGGTTTGACATAGGCAAAAAAACTAAGGGGGTGAATTTTTGTTGAAATGAACAAATCCCCGTGCATAACAAAAAAAAAATTTGTTTCAACTCATAAATCAAATCAACATTGAATTGTTTTTAATAAGCTTTCACAACATTATTATTAATCTATTATGAAAACATATGGAAAATTTTGAAATGAAATTAATGGGTATGGAGTAACCAAAAACATTTTTAAATCCATGGAATGCATGTTTTCACTACTTAATGAGCTCCTTGAAAACCTTCAAATTTATTTCAATGACATATTTGTGAGAATATTTTAAATACACCATTACATAATAGTATAATGTAACTTTTCTAAAGTTGTAATTTGCTTTAAATGTTGATATATAAATTGTGATTATAAAAATATTCTCTTTGAATGATAATCATATTAGGCTACATCACTTTGATTATACTACTATTTCTTTGTAAGAACTCAATCAAGTGGGCACTTTTGGCTTGTTTAAACTAAAACACACCTAAAGAGATTTTTTTAAAAATATTGATTTGTTAAGTTATTCAATTTTTATTCAAAATTTTTATTCATATCAAAGTCAACTGGTCATTGAAATTGTCGTGTAACGTGTTTAAGTTTTGGTTATGTTTAAGTTTATAATTGTTTGCTAGATTGTGGTGACATTTATTCATTAACCCAAATACACTACATATATTAATGTGGGTTTAATGTGTTAGTGTATGTTTGATTATGGTTGTGGAAATTCAAAGATGGATGGAGTTCAACCACCTTTGGCTAGCAAACTGAGAGGATGTCCTTGCTCTACATGGTTAACAAGGTGATGAACATAAAGCAATGTCTTTGATGGATTTGATTTTTCACAGTGTTTGAAATTAGAGCAAGCAACTAAAATCCTTGTTCATTTTCATTGCCATGTTTTGTAAAATTGTTGCAAAATTTTCCCTATTGTGTTTAGGGTAGATCACATTTCATGTTCATAATTTGTTTAATGTCTCATTTTGCATCCACCTTGCAAAAATTCCTATATCATTGTTCACATTCAACAAAAGTTCATGTAGCCAAAATTGATTAATGAACAATATTCCAAAACATAATAATTTTTATTTGAACATCTTGTGACTCCCATTTTATGTAGGCTAGTTAGGTAATAATTAATTAAAATTTTGTTTAATATACATGCATGCCATGCCAAAAATCTAAATGAAGTTTTAAAGACAATAGTTTCATTATTTAATATGAAACCAATTTTTATCGTTTATATTTATTTCTTATTCATAACATAATTGACCCAAAAAATTTATTAACCACCTTGTAGCCAAACTAACATTAGTATTATGGTAGTTTCCAAACTTAATCATGTATTTGTATGCCAACAATAGTAGTTACTTCCATTTATGTGACTATGTTTGTTTGAATGATTACATGACTATACCGCTAGTAGTCATTTTGAAAGCAATTACACGCATTCCTTTGACCTTGTTTGACTAATTGGCCTAACTACTTAAGCTAAACAAACCAATGTGGTTTAGATTAGACAAGCATATGTATGCCACAATAAGTTAACATACCTACATTAAGTTGGGTAATAAACCTAGGGTATGCTAAGTTAGCCTACCTAGGTTAAACTAGCTTCAATAGATAACTAGGTGTCAACAGAATACCATGAGCCACACCTGCCTATTTTAAGGATTACTTTTGGGAGAATATTTTGTAAAATATTTTCACAAATTTTTTATAAAATCTTTTAAAATCTTGAGATTTTTTTTTATGTTATCATGTCGAGGTTTATGTAAAATATTTCAAAAAATATATCATTTTGAAAAGTTTTGAAACCCATTTACAAATCCTTTTTGTGCTTCAAATTGATCATTACAATGTTCAATGGATGCTTTTGATTTTTTTTACTCATTGGATATATTTCAAATTAATTCACATGTTCCAATGATATACTAGGAACCTTATAATATGAAAAATAAAAATATTTTCAACACCAATTAAATCATCACTTTTAAATGTGAAAAATTAAGCAGGCATTACACTTGTTATGGCTCATGTTTGTGTGATTGCACCCAACCTAAGTACGATATCCTACCTGACACTCTTGAAAGTTTACCTATGTCATCTTTGAAACCTACTTAGGATAGCCTACTTAGTAGTCACTTGGCAAGGTCATTTTAAAACCCTAGGTAGCCATGTATGTGTAGGCCCTATGATCATCCTAAGTTGTTATAGGTACGCCTAGGTGGGCTCTAGATTAGCATATGTACACCTACATGTAGATTTAAATAGGCCTTATGTAGGCTTAAGTAGATCTAGGTAGGCTTAGACATGTAAATCTATGTAGCCCTTAAGTAAGCCTATGTAAACTTAAGTAAGCCCTAGGTGGGCCTAGGTAGATTTAAGTAAGCTTTAATTAGTTACTTGGGTATTGTTATGTAGATCTTAAATAGGGCCTAAGTAACCTTTGGTAGATCTTGGTACGCCTAGGTTGCATTAGGTTTGTTTTGGTGAACCTTAGTAGGGCCTAGCTATATCTATTTGGGTACCCCTATGTAGGTCCTAAGTAACCTAGCTATATAAGCCTTAAATAGGCCTCTAACTAGATCTAGGTAGGCATAAGTAGACTTAGGTAGGCCTTAGAGTTAACCATTTGTGAATTATGTAAATAGTTGTGTATTTCTTTTGAAAGAATCTCCAATGGGAGGTCACAAAAAGGTTTGTAATGGCAAAGTAACATTAGCTCCTATAAACATAAAAAACAATGCACCCCAATGGTTGCTCACACCTACAAATAAAACATTAGCACCATGAAATTTCACATTGGGCTCCACAATTTGGCAAAGGATACTAAGCTTTGGAGAAGACCATGTAGACATGGTCAACGATGGTTGACTATGCCTCCTCCCTTATTATAGGTGTTTTTATGCTTGCAACTATTACAACACAAGAATTTGAGTTTGCAATAAGGGGGAAGTGCAATTTTTTGCACAAATGGTTGAAGGTGAACTTTTTTGTGTAGGCAAGTGCAAATTTTTGTGTGTTGGATGAAGCATAAATTTTGTGCATATGGGAGGCGCCAAAAAGTTTTGTAGAACTTGAACAAACATGTTGTAGATTGCACATTTGAAGCAAATTCAAACAAAGTGAAACAAAAAAACATTAAAGGAAAACATGAACAAGGAGAGAAAATTTGATAACAAAGAAGGAAAAAATTGTGCACAAATGAATGTTTGTGCAAACATATGTGTGTGCAAGCATGATAATCTCTATGTGTAAGCATGTCTCCGTGTTTTGGCACCTTCGTGAATATGATGATGGACATCAAATCTTCATCTGGCATGTGCCATGGCAATTTCTAGAACAAGGGCTAGATGTAGTAGCATATTTTAATCAACTAACATCACACAACTTGTAGAAACATGTTTCTCCATTATGAGAGGGTGATAATTGTTAAAATACACATATACCTTTTAATGTACCTTGTTAAGTGCCTCTTCCTTGGATATACATATATCCTTGTAACTTACACATCATATGTAAAAGACATTTTCATGTCCAAATATGCTTTCATTCAAAATATGAGTGATATCAATATTATAATGTATATTAAAACTTGTAGACATAGAACCTACATTTTAAAAAATCTAATAAATGGCTACATTTACAAGTGTTTCATGAATTATATATAACATTTATTTATTGATTCCTCAAAATTTTGCCACATGGAGTAGTAAAGTTGAAATGTTATTGATTTGTTTCAATTTATGAAATGTTGTTAACAAGAATGAAGTAAACATTGGTCCTAGTGATCCTACCATTCAATTTACATGGAAATCTAAAGATTTCAAAACTTGTGCTAACATACATTTCCATTGTGGACAAAAAAAAATTCTTTAATACCATTTCCCACATCCCAAGCAATAAAAAAATTTAACAACACTTCAAGTGAATCTACATAAAAAATTGTCATTCAACTAGATGTTACATTTTTATTATGCTAGATTTTGGGATTCCCAATTTTTAAAAAAGTTGTTATAGTTGGTTGCATTTTTATTAACCCACAAGTAAATTTATTCATTTCAATTCTACCAGGAATTTTGTTCCCACACAAGGTGGCATTGTCAGTCTCAACTTTATTGAATTACTTTTTAATATTGTACAACAACATGTTGTCAACATTTTAGAACAAAACCCTAGAAACTCAATGCATTTTATGTCAAGGAAAATTTCAACAACTAGTTTAACAATTCACTTCAAATTTTAAAAAAATCTCCCCATATATTGGGTGGTAAATTCCTAGTCAAGGAGCCTTTGACACAAATTTTTTAAAGAAAATACATGTATATTAGGTTAAAATATAAAGATCATTTTATTTTTAACATCCCATCCATTTATTTATTTTTCTTGTTATTACATCCTACTTAACACACACTTTACAAAAGTCCACACTGTAAAATATAAGCTATGAAAATTACTTGTATTTTGAAAAACTTACTTTCAACCTATTTTTACAATGTTAATTAAATGAAAACCGATGCATAGTAGTGAAAATCCATATTGTCTTTGATCATTCAAATAAAGACTTTCAATATAAAATAGTTTGATGATGAGTTTTATTGTTAATATAAGTAAGTTTTTGGTTTTCAAGCCTACTTTCATATCCTTAATGAAGAACACACAAAGTTGGACCCCGAAACTTTTAAATGTATATTTGGATATGGTGAACCTCTTGGAATTAAAGGTTACCATCTTTATAATCTAGACAATCAAAAAATTTCTATAGTTAAGATGTGGTTGTTTTTAAAACTCTTTGATTTTAGGGGGTGTAATTGATTCATGTGAACCCAATTCCCACCTAACGGTTGTACAACTTGGTCAATGATTAAGTCCACTAGCTATTCCATTGCTAGCACAACAAGTAAGTCCATTACCACCACAAATTGTAGGTTACCAACACAAATTGCCCCACCACAATACATATTTGATCAACATCCCAAGATTGAAGTAAAAAATCATCAATGCCACCCCACATGTGGGCCCATCTATGACAATCACAACAAACAACTATATTTTTTAAACTTCTCAATGCAAAAAAAAAAGTGCAATTGAATTGTACAAAATTTCATGAGAGTTCTTTTGCTTATGCTTTCATGACACAAAACTTACTTTTGAACCTGAAGCCTTTTATGGTGATGATTATGTTGATTGGCATTTAGCTATGAGAATTAGTATAATTCATGAATCTAGAACCAAACATACATGGATCATGGTTGACCCTCACCAAATAGATCAATAGTCAATACAAAATGGTTGTTTTCATGAAAATATGAGTCTAATGGATCTTGGTTCATTACAAAGCCATGCTTGTTGTTCAAAACTTCATTCAATAAGGTCTTGACTATGTTGAAACATTTTTACCAATGATGAAAATGACTTCCTAATGAATTATGTTTGCACTTGCAAATTTGTATAGCTATCACATCCATTATATGAATGTCACTATTGCTTTCTGGAGTGACATTTTATAAACGGAGATTTACATTCTGAACTCAAAGGTTTTGTTGCATTTGGAAATGAGACAAAAGTGCAATGTTTAATAAAATCCCTTTTTGGGTTAAAAACAAACACCATTTGTTTGGTACAATTTTTTTGATAACTATTTTAAAACAAGGTTTTCTCAAATGTCTTTTTGATACAAATGTACATCTTAAAAGATCCACCAAGGCCTTCATAATTCTTGGGTTATTTGATGACCTTATTCTTGTATTTAATGATTTATTATACCTTTTAGATGATAATTTTTTCTTGTTTAACAAAAAACTTATGATTGATAATCAAACATTGAATATATCCTTGTAATCCAAGTTTGGCAAGTTCACACTACTTGTACACATTAATCTTGTTTCAAGACAACTACATATGTGATTGATTAACTAAATTTAACATGAACATTTGTAATCTTTAGAACACCCCACTTCAAGTTGGTGTCAAAGTGAAAATCTTACATATGAACAAACAACTTTCATAACAAATATACCATACTCCAATGTTATTGGTAGTTTGTAATCCTTGGTCACATGTACATGACTTGATTTAACTTTTGATGTAAACCCATTTAATTCAATTCATGGCATATCTTGGACCAATCCATTGGTATGCCTTTAAAAGGATTATGAAATATTTAAAGAAGACCGACTATTGCAACATCATTTATCATGGCCACCACACCCCACCTTATACATGTCATCTATTATAAGGTTGAAATGATGATAATTGGGTTGGTGACCTAGAAACCAAAAGATCTACATCTTGTTGTTTGTTTCAATTAGATAATGCTTTGATATCTTGGCATAGCAAGAAACATGTGGTTGCATTATTTTTTATTGAGGTGAAACATATTAATGTTATTATTGCAATACAAAAGTTTGCTTAATTGTAGGGCTTGTTGATTAAACTTGCATATTAATTCAACTGCTTAACATTTTTTATTGTGACAATTAATCATGCATTGCCTAAGTTAACTAAACACCATAGATTCTATGACCATTTTAAACACATTGATATTAAATATCATTTCATTCATGGGAAAATTAATGGTAAAAAATTTCAATTTGAATTTACACTTACTATTCACATTGAGACTAATATTTTAATCAAAGTCATGTCCAAGCCCAAACATCAAACATATGTTGTTGCTCATGGATTCACAAGTTTCAATGACTTGTTGACAAGGGCATATTTTGCTAGTATAATCAAATCATTGAAACAATTTTACATGATGAAGTTAAAGGGGGAATGTAATGACATATGTTAGTCAATTAACATCCCACAATCTATGGAAACATGTTTCTCCATTAGTAAAAATCATAACTATTAGGATACGTACATACCTTTTAAGATACCTCTTCTTTATATATAAATATCCTTGTAATTTACACATCATATATTTTTTTTTTTTCTTTTTTTTTTAGGTCCAAATGCTATAAACCCATCCACCACAAAATGCATTACAAGGGTTAGCATCTAGGTTTGCAATTTGAGGCTATAGGGTTTAATATAAAGCATTATGTTGAAGATGTTTTAAAAACTTTTTAAGCACTTGAATTACATGTTTGTTTTCACAATTCTTGTGATTTCTTATTGGCCAACTTCATTGCCAATTTGATTAATCCTTGACACATGCATCACCCCTATTCAAAGAAGACATTGGGATTTGCAAGATAAATCCATGAGAACAAACATAATGATTAAGGACCTTGTTGGTGGGGATTATATTTTGTGAACCTCCTTTAAGTAAGGTAGGATAGTATGGTGGTTTTCCTATCAGTATGGTGGAAAATTACATTTTGATAATAACCTACCTTAATCATTATGTCCAGTAATGCCATGGTAGTAGGGAATTACACCTTGGACCTCAAGCTCAATTACTCTACCTTTAGTTCACAAGGTGTAATGCTTGAATGCCATGGCATTACCCTACACAACTCATTATTTTTTACCAAAAAAACATATGCAAAATTGTAACTTTAAACACAAATTGTAGTTTAACATAACATAGGAGCTTGACATTTCTTAAGGTAGGATGGTTTTTCTGCATTGGAGAAAAATCAATTTAGTTGTGGACATATTGCTGATGGCATATGACAACCTTAAGTTGAATTTCAAATATTTATGATTTGAAAATGAATCTAAAAACATATGGACTCAAGTTATATGCACACAATTGTGTTGGTGAGACAAGGGTAAAGATAGTTCTTTGACATAATGAAATTGAAATTTTAATTTAATTTTTTTTAACTAAGAAAATATGAATAATATTTTTTTCCAACCCACTTTTGTAGCATTATTATCGAATGAATAGCAGTGACAACTTACATGTATAGTAATCAATCATGGTAATCACAACTTAAAAACATATATTGCATTTTTTTTGGTATACATAATTTTGTGATTTTGTTGCAATGCATTCAAAAATAATAATTTGTTGTGTTATAGTTTCACTTGCATGGGTATTTGATTTCATAAGAAAATGAATCTTTTCATAAAGGATTTACATTAATATCTTTCATCCTTGAAGGTCAAAATGTTTGGCATCATGGTCAACTATAACAAATCAAGTTAAATATTTATTTCTTTTGTTAAATATAATAACAAATTGAATTCAAGATGAATTCAAAATTAATCACAATGAAACTATTGGTATTCAAAACACACATGGATCTCTTTCAATAAATTTTTGACATAGGTAGCAACAATGGACATTTCCTTGTGTTGTATATTTGGGTAATGGTCCTTTACATTTTCAAATTTACAACTAAATACAATGAGTGGGGCCTCGGGTGGATAGAATTGTTTATAATTGAAGGACCTTGTGGGTGGTTAGCTATGTTTGGGATGGACAACATGGTTGTAACACCTAACACCCATGGTTCCATTTCAATGTGTCAACATGTTGAATGCCCATCAACTACATGTTCATCAAGTAGGTATTAGTGTTGGGCAAGAATATAATTTGTTAATTAGTATATGGCCTGGGATCATAGCAGTTATGGTGTTAAGGACCATGTTTTGTTATCCAACTATTAAGGTATTGGGGTCAATACTTGGACTAGGGAAATATAAAAGTTGAACGAGTCATACTATTTACGAGATTATGAGCTGTAGTAGATTACTTCAACAACTCATTACCAATTTTCTTATGTTGTTGCACATTTGATATAATTTGACACAAAAACATAGATTAAGATTTGGTGTTAGTGTCAAATGTTATGAGATGAGTTAAAAAAGGCTACTTATTTAGATTTTTTAAATTTATATATTTTCATCTAATAGTGATTATTTTCTAGAGAATAATTTGATTACTTTGTGTAATTGGTTTGAAATTGAAGTTGAATACACTTTTAGGTGTAATGTGTTATTCACATAATGACTATATTCATGTTCAACACTTGTTGGTACGTGTCTCTTCATTACTTATATTCATACCATAATGATATATAAAGTTAACAATCTATATAATTGAAAAATGGCTAGCTAGTAGTTTGTAGCCAAAAAGACAAGAAAGGAAAACTCATATGTCATTAGTTTGGTCATGAACTCATGCAATAATTCATCACTTCAAATTCCATTCCATGAAAATCAAACATCTACTTCCAAATCTAACAGAAAGACTTTATGTTCTTAAATTGCAACTAAATTACCACTTAAATTTTATAAGATCTAATGAATAGATCGTTTTGGACCCTCTCTTGAGGTGCCAAGTCTAACTCATGGATTTACAATTCTTGTTTCAACCCCCCATTTCAACATACTAATAAAAACAAAAAATGATTTCCCAACTTTCGTGGCCCAAATTGTGTTTTTTTCAAAACTTTTGACAAGAGAGATTTATTGCCACCCACCAATTCACTCATATTTAGTCATCAATTTTCAAATTTCGCAACAACCCAACACAAATATGAAACAATAGTAATTTCCAACTTGGAGTTCCCAAAGATTCAAGCTTCATTTCCTTTCACCCACATCAATTTCCCCACATTCCCAATTTCCTAATTCTTAAACATGCAAAACTTAAGAATATGATTCCAACTCAAACAAGCTCCTTAATCCCTTAGAGTTCTTCATTAACTCCACCATTGCCTATTACAATATTCATAAATTTGCATAAATATTTGAATCCTTGAACTTTTCGAACAAACATAATGAAAATTGTAAGGACTACAACAACTAAAACAATTACTATGGGTATTTTTTCCCAATAGTTAGCACAACAGTTACATCCTAAACAAAAGCCATATCTAGAGCATCTCAACTTGTCTTTGACAAATTCAAACATAAAGTTAAGAATCTCATGTTAATAAGATTTAAAAGAATTGAAGCTAATTATTTGTATGTTTATCAAACAAATTTCATTAAAAACATTAGTCATATGAATTGTTTTTTACATTTCATCATGATATGAAACCTTGTGATACAAAAAGGCAAGTGACAACCCAAAAAAATAAATGATAGAAAAACATAATTAAATTAGTTACCCAACATTCATATTTTGAGAAGAAACGCACCAAGTAGATCGGTAGACTTTAAAACAACCCATCAATTGGATGGGTGCACCCAAAATTGGCAAGCATTAAACATGTGCAACAAGTTAAATGTGGCACTAAGTCCAACACACCTAGTACAATGGTTAACAAGAAAAAAAATTCGGATTTTTTTTAATATTCACACGATGATTAATGTTATAAGTAAGAAAAAAACATGTGATGTACTGGTTAAAATCCTCCCTTTAATCGAAAGGTCCAAGGTTTAATCCTTTTCCTAATTGTTTTTTTAACAAACAAAATGGATGAAAAAATTCATAAAACATATAAATAATTTTAAAAGTTAATTACCTTTAGGAAGTAACTTCTTTGAGCAAAAGAAGATTAAATGCTAGTCTCAAATAAATTCCCCATGGAGTAAGAAAAGTTCCTTGACAAAAAATACTTTCCCAAAGAGCAATGAATTTTCCTTGGGAAAGGGCCCAAGTTCCCCAAGGAGAAGTGATCCTTCTCCCCAGGGAACATGATTATTCCCAAAGGAAAAAAAGGTTTAAGTTGCTTCCCAAGATAACTTAAACTCCTTCTCATCAAAGACATAATTGTTGCCCAAGGAAAAGCCAATTTCCTCGGGGGAAGTTCATGCCCACTCACAAGGACTCTATTTGTGTCCACAACACTTGGAATAACAAGTTTGTAACTTGTGCAAGTCTTGGGATTCCAAAATAATGAAAAGGCTTTTTTTTCATTTCCTTAGGTTTGCTTCCATTTGTCATCACACAACATTGCACTACAAAAAAAGGTTTGGAATGCTCAATCAATCGGGTTACTATGAAACAATGACTTTGCACATGTTTGAAAAGAAGACACTCTTTCTTGGAAAAAAAATTTGAGTACTCAAAATGAAGAGACATATTGTGAACAAGAGTTACTACATGCTTACTCCAAGTCAGATGCATAGAGTTCTGCAAGATAAAAACTTACTACACACTTGCTGCAAGTCAGATGCATAGAGTTCTGCAAGATAAAGACTTACTACACACTTGCTGCAAGTCAGATGCATAGAGCTCTGAGAGATGATTGCATATAGAATTGCAAAAACTTCAGAGCGAAACAGAGCATCAAATATGCATCGAAACAGAGCTGCAATGCCTTGTATGACATGTTATCAACATGCAAGTATCAGAACAAGATACCCTGCAGAGTTGACATGAAAGTAACAGACAACCTATGCATAAAATGGACACGGCCCACTGTACAATTCCAAGCTTATGATTCAGAAATTATCTCTGATTCAGAACAGCCCATCACAAAGGGAATTCAGCCTTGGTTCCACTTAGAGTATTTTGATGATTAGACAGGTTTTATGACCAGATGATGCAACTGCCGAGTGTAGAATGAGCTTTTAGAGAATTCAACCTAATGAGTTTTTAGAGAGGTGAGTCAAAGTTCCCATGTTTTAAAGCAAAAGGGTACATCTGTTCCTGCAATGGCTGCATAACAAGTTACCAGGCAAATGCTTGTCAATGAGTAATGCTTTTGACAAGCCTCCATAAAAGATCAAATGCTTGTCAATGTGGACCCAATGCTACTTGTCGTCGCAATTGTACACCCATGAGAGATGCAGATAAACAGGGACTAAGCACAGCAATGGAAATCATCCAGATTGGAGGACACCTGTTATTCAAAGGTTCTCATCCACTCCATCATAAGTAAATTTGGTTAGGTAGGAAATAATGAGGTGGGAGAAACAATCCATACCTCCACTGGACCAAAGGATATGCGCAAACATCACAATTCAGTTGTCCAATGTCACTACAAGCTTGAGCCTTCTTACTTTCTCAAATCCCATACCTGCAGAACAAAATGCTTGCTATGAGCACCTATTACCCACTGAGAAATTTCAGTTTCTCCCACTCACTGAGAAGTAAACTGATAACAGAATTACTCCATGGTAGCTTTGTCAATTGAAGAACTCTGATCAATCAAATAATTGTTCAACTGGCGATGCTGGACTGGAGGATAGAATAGAAGAAGCTGCAAGCCAGGATCAAGTTCATAAACCCTATCCTGAATCTAATTCAATAACACAAAATGAAAAAACCTGTTCCAATTTATGTGGCAATCAAGAGCTCCAAGAATCCTGAAAGACTCAAAAGAGAAAATTTAAACAGGCACTTGGGAAAAGGTTTGGCTGTAACCTCTTTCTTTACTGAAACGGGCACTTGGGAAGAAAAGGTTTGGCTGCACTTACTGGAAAAGGCCGCCTGAAGACGGAGAGAGAGAGAGACACACACACATAAGTGCAGATCTTCAAACCCTAATTGAACTCATTGCACATTGTGGCTCGATGGGCAGGATCTCCGCGATCTTCGCTCACCATCCCAGTTTGAAGATGTACTTACCGTCTCTGATTTGGTTGCAGTATTTCAGATTGAGCTTTTCTGCTCTTCTCACTTGCTTCAAAGAGTGCATAGTTAGTGATGGTGCGGATTTATATCAGCACGTACTGCAAAGTAAAAGAGAAGAAGTACAAGAAGTGATGACACTTTCCGGAAACACTACTCGCAGAAGTGAAGAATCAATTCTGTGGAGCCCATCTAGACGACTACCTACTCGACGATGGAGACATACAAACCGCAAAAGGCAAGAGGAAATTGATACTATTTGATACGATCTGTCCCTGCCGCCTACCACATCCGCCAACAACAACGAGAGTTCGATCAAACATCTCGTGCACTTTTGTGCTCTGCAATCACGCTTGGCTGTACCTTGGTGACTGCAACAAGAATGAATGTTATTGCTGCTTGATAATGGCCACCAGATGAGTATAATGAGCATTGAATTCTTGGAGAAAAGACAGCACACCTTCCCCACCACAGCAACCGTTATGAAAGAGTACAAGTTGTGGCTGTCCAAATTCTCGTAAGCTTGGGAGAGTTCATTACCTTGTGTAGGAGATGGTGCGTCCTCGAGCTCGTGTGCTAAAGATAATCGGCGGCAGAACACAAAAATGGCAGAGCAGCTCGGCATGTCGGATGATCAGGCATCGGTTGTTGATGCAGGGAATTCTGTTGTTGTTTCTTCTAGTGTCGATTCTGTTTTGACGCGTATGGGGTGGCCTCTCGGATTAGGATCTTCTTCGTCCTCATCGTCGCTAGACAGGATGCCGGTAGAGGGAAGTGGCAATGGACCGCAGTTGGCGTCGAACGCCGATATTGTTTTGTCATCGATGTTCTCAGAGCTAGGCACCACGACGACGACGACGACGACGAGCTGCGGTGATTCCGAGTTCGATACTCTCGCCGACGGTTCGACCTCGACGTTTTTCAAAGACTCGCAGCGGATCACGCTGGGGAGCTTGATCGGTCTTCCCATGGAGTCTTTCAGGATGCTGTTGTTGTGCGGAGATGATGATTTTATCAGCGATGTCGATCGGATCAGCTGGTCGAGCAACAGAAGCATGGTTACAACGGTGACGATGACGAGAACGCCATCAACGCGTCGACGAGAGCGACGCTCTCGATGGTGTGGCTTCGTACGTTTTCTGGTCGGCTTCTTCAACAGTTGTATCAACACTAGAGTCTTGTCCGAATTCAGTGCTATTCAGAATGAAGACAAGCCATCGGAGCTTCGACACCTACAGCATCCAAGTTCCTCATCGTCAGTATACGAGGAACGATCAGATCTCGAAGATGCTAATAAAACTAATTCCCGGGAGCCACATCCGTCGTCGACCGAAAAGGTTTTCATGAACTCTGTGTTTGAAGAATCGGACTTACTGCTGATCGGCAGGCACATGATCGAGTGGCGGAACCCGTTGTTCGTCCCTGATCTTCCGATATCGGAGGAGGGAACTACAGATCAGAGTAACAGCAACGGAGCACCAACTGCGGAAATCAAGGTAATAAGCTGCGAACTTCCACGTAATGACCAGGAGTCTTCTTCCTCCATCATAAATGTGAATCACAGCGGGCCTGTCCTTGAATGAGGAGGTTCAAGGACAGGGGATGGAGAGAGCACACATAAGAGCAAACTGCAGAAATAAAAAAGGACCTCGACATGAAAGTCTTGGCATATCTGACAATTTCTGAATTCTTTATGATACAGTGGTGGTGGAGAGATTGACCCCTAATCCACTTGTTGGATGATGGTGAGAATCATGAGAATCAATCATGACAAAGCCGAGGGTAGTCTTTGCAGCCGGCTGCTGAAGTAGTGGGACTGTGGAACAAGTGCATGCAGATTGGTTTCATCTGCCAGCCTTTGTTGGGTGTGTAGTGAGATTGAACTTTGCAGCGATCATGCTGTCCATCTCATCAAGTTTCGTCTTGCACTTGAATAGTACTCTTGGTTCCAGCTAATTTTTTGAGTGGTAAGGTGCATCGAAGACAAACATTACTCCCGTTTTGCAGTGCCTGATATACAATTGAACCTCTTATGTAAAAACTGAATTGCAAATTGTAGTTGCAAACACACAATGTCTCAAGTGAGAGAAAAGGCAGAAAAAAAAGTGACAAACCTCACTGCAATACCCATAACAGAAGGCTTTCTTTTGCAATGTAGCTGACATCAGGAACTTGTCAAGCACACCATACCTTGGCCTGATGACTCCGAGTCTGCAACTGCATGCAAAAGGCATCCAAAAACAGTCAGCTCCAGAGAATGATGCTATAAGAGAAATTGTGGCTTAATGATACCTCCCTGAGTGATGGGATTGCAAAGCTCGCTTGCACATTCACTTGTCACACTGGCAGGCACAATTCATCCTGCCACACACACCTGAAGATTTGAGAAGAAGGTGGGGGGGGCAACTTGAGTTTGAAGATGCTGAAAAAACATTGCAGATGATGGAAAATTTCCCTGTCTGAATTTCAATTAGGGTTTCAGATCCGATTCCTGAAATTGAATTGATTCGCACAAATCAAGCTTTGGCAAACCCTGAATCACAGATGTTTTAGGGTTTAGGGTTTTAGGGGGTTTAGGGTTTAAGGGTCTGTGAAAAGAGCTGCAGAAATCACTTCAAGATGCTGGGTGGTCACATTTATTAAAAGAATATGTAACAATAGATGAAACCTAATGGGTGGAAAAATGTTTTATTTGATAATGATTTTACTATTAATGCAAACAATCCATGTAAAAATGTATTATTCACCAATGATAATAAAAATTGAACTATATGATATATAACATATGAATACTCAATTTAAGTTCAAGAGTTTAAAATAAAATAAATCAATCAATTTAAATTTAAATTATTAAAATTAAATAAATTATATTAAAAAAATAAAAAAAACTAGTTCATGATGTTTGTCAATAATCAATGAACATGTTCCATACAAAATATTATCCTTGCATATGAGACAACTTAATAATAATGAACACATTGCTATTGTTGATGACATTTTGCACGAAAATAATAAATATCCAACAAAACATTTACATATTTTTTAAACACGAAGTGCATGCATTGAAAAGACTTTTACACCTTGGGGGCGACACTTTTAATGTAAAGTTTAAGATTTACATGCATCAAATGACCATTTTGAGGTAGGGTATTAAACAATTGTTCAATCTATTTTTTATCATCTTATTATTGTTTAATTTTTAATATATACATCCTATATTAAAACCACCCTATATTAATTATAATCCATTATTTCAAATTATTATATACTTTATATTATAATTAAATTAATTATTTGAATAAAATGTACCTTATTGTTTAACTAATTAACTCATAATTTTTCCCCAACAACCAATATATTGTATTCATGCATTTTCTAAAAAAAATTCAGTTGTGTCCCCCCCCCCCCCCCCCTTTTATCATTTTTTTTTTTTTAAAAAAAACTTTTATAAATAAAAAAAAAAAAAAAAAAAAAAAAAAAATTTATA